>Ga0209952_1000140_pt1 | contig 257081 bp, 259 predicted proteins | sample ThiBiot_750_biof_2_FD_183951 | JGI IMG/M metagenome (GOLD analysis project Ga0209952, IMG submission 183951) | Wastewater bioreactor microbial communities from Cape Town, South Africa - Thiocy_cont_750_biof (SPAdes) | ecosystem: Engineered > Bioreactor > Thiocyanate-remediating >... | reverse complement strand
CTGTCGTTTGCGCTGATGGCGTTGTCGCTGCCGTTCTTTCCGAAGATTCTTCAAGCCGCCGGCAACAACCTCGCTGCGACGTTTGTTCTGATCGCCGCCTTGGCGTGGCACATCCGTCGTCCGTTACGGGCGAACGATCCGCATTCGCTCGCGCCGACGGAAAAATTTTGAGAACTTGTTCGACCGACCCGCAACTCGAGGAAAAACAAAATGTCCGGCACATCGCAACTGCAGACGGTCCTCGACCACATCGATGCCGATTTCGACAACAGCCTGGAGCGGCTGTTCGCGCTGCTGCGCATCAAGTCGATCTCCGCGGATCCGGCCTTCGCCGACGACTGCAGGGCGGCGGCCGATCATCTTGCCAAAGATATCGCGACGCTGAAATTTGCCGCCGAGGTCCGCCCGACGGCGGGGCATCCGGCGATCGTCGCCAGGAGCAACGGCAACACCGGATCGCGGCCGCACGTCCTGTTCTATGGCCACTACGACGTTCAGCCGGTCGATCCGCTGGACTTGTGGCATCGGCCGCCGTTCGAACCGGCGGTGACGAGCCATGCCGACGGCCGCAAGATCATCGTGGCGCGCGGCGCGGAGGACGACAAGGGCCAGTTGATGACGTTTGTCGAGGCCTGCCGCGCCTGGATGTCGGTGGCGGGATCGCTGCCGCTCGACGTGACGATGCTGATCGAGGGCGAGGAGGAGGTCGGCTCGAAAAACTTCGGGCCGTTCCTCGAACAGAACAAGAGCGACCTTGCCGCGGACTTCGCCCTGGTGTGCGATACCGGGATGTGGGATCCCGATACGCCGGCGATCACCACGTCGCTGCGCGGACTGGTCTATGAGGAAGTGATCATCAAGGCCGCGAATCGCGACCTGCATTCCGGCCTTTTCGGCGGTGGCGCCCAAAACCCGATCCGGGTGCTGACCCGTATCCTCGGCGCTCTCCATGACGACAACGGCCGCATCATGCTTCCCGGCTTCTACGATGGCGTGAAGGATTTGCCGGACGACATCCGCGCGCAATGGGCGAAGCTCGATCTGACGCCGGACAGGATGCTGAAGCCCATCGGCCTCTCGATCCCCGCCGGTGAAAAGGATCGTCTGCTGATCGAGCAGCTCTTGTCGCGGCCGACCTGCGACATCAACGGCATCGTCGGCGGCTACACCGGCGAGGGCTCCAAGACGGTGATCCCGGCTCAGGCGTCGGCCAAGGTCTCGTTCCGCCTCGTCGAAGGTCAGGACCCCGAAAAGATCCGCGACGCTTTCCGTGCCTTTGTGAAGGCGCGCGTGCCTGCGGACTGCTCGGCCGAGTTCCTGGACCATGCCGGAGCGCCCGCGATCGCGCTCGACTGGAATATGAAGCCGCTGGCGGCTGCGAAGCGGGCGCTGACCGACGAATGGAACAAGGAGGCGCTGCTGATCGGCTGCGGCGCGTCGATCCCGATCGTTGCGGATTTTAAGAAGACGCTGGGCCTCGACGCCGTGCTGGTCGGCTTCGGCCTGGAGGACGACAACATCCATTCGCCGAACGAGAAATACGACCTGAAGAGTTTTCACAAGGGCATTCGCTCATGGGCGCGGATCCTCGCCGCGCTGGCGGAAGCGCCGCGCTGACGCGATCTTTATGCGTTCACGTGAAAACGCCGTCCGGGATTGGACGGCGTTTGACGTGATGTGCAGAGGGTGATGGCGCGAGCCTACATCAATTCTATGGTCCGGCAAGAGCTGGCGAGTTGTGGTTCCTGTCGGACAGCCATAGCTTTTCCCGGTGGTCGGCTTGTTCCGGGTTGCCGTTCGTCGTTTTGCCGCCATATCTCGCGCGGTTGCCGGCGACGAATTAGCGACTGGCGAGGCGCATCCAATGCCGCTATCGTCGCCGGCGGGACATTTTTTGGGCGTGTGGTTCGGAAGTTCGCTTCAGCTTGCGCGCATTCCGAACGCAGAACCGGTATCCGCTTTGCGGACTATGCGCGAAGGGGCGGAGCTTACGTATGAGAACGCTTTTGGTCGTGGGGATCGGCGTGTTCGTGGCCGGTCTGGTGACCGCCGCCTTCGGACTCCCTGTCAAGGAGTTCTCTTTCGGGAATACGCTGATCTTGTCGGGCACGGTGATGTCCTGCACCGGCCTGATCATGATCAGTCTGTCGCTGGTTGTCCGCGAGGTGCGGGCAGCGGCAGACCGGCTGCGCTCGGCAGCGATGGCGGCTGATCGCGGCGTTCCCGATCTTCGCGGGCCGATTTTGCCGGGCCGGAGCCTCAGGGATGACCCGCCGCCGTGGGATGCGGATCAAGGTGCGCCGAACGCGGAAAACGATCCGGCAGCAATGCCGTCCGTTCAATCGGCCCGCCGGCAGGCGGACGTGCCCACCCGCGATCGGGTCGTTGCCGCTGCCGCACCGGAGATCGCCGCGCCGGAGCCGCCGGCATTCTCTGATATGCCTCCATCGAAGTCTCGCCGTAACCTCTTGTTCGAGTCCTCGATGAGACGGGATCGCGAGCGTGCGATGGCGGAACGATCCGATCCGGCCGGCTGGTCTCCGCCTGCGGCACATGCTCGGGAACTCGACGTGTCGCGCGTGTCATTCGACGATGCCTGGGCGAGGTCAGAGCGATCGCGTGCGGAGGCGGACAGCGCGTCGTCGCCGGCATCGCCCGCGGGCACGCGCGCCGATCGCCCGGGAGGCCTTCCGAGCCAGAACGCTGCCCCGATCACGGTGCTGAGATCCGGCGTCGTCGACGGAATGGCCTATTCGCTCTTTTCCGACGGCACCATCGAAGCGCAGATGCCGGAGGGCATGATGCGATTTGCATCGATCGATCAACTGCGCGCGCATCTCGATAACAGGCCCGCCCGGTCATCTCTGAAATAAATTTCGCGTGTTTGCGCGTCGTTCTTGTCATGCCCGCGGCAATCCGCTCATACTCATAATGTAAAGCAGATTCTGATCGTCATTCCGGGCGTATCGATGCTGCTTCACGATCCGGAAGATGAGATCATGAGCGACACAGCCGGCAAGAGCTTTCTCGACCTCACGGCGGAGATCGTATCGGCCTATGTCAGCAACAACACGACGCCGGCATCGGAAATTCCCGCGCTCATAAGCCAGGTGTATGCCGCGCTGACGCGGGTGTCGTCCGGCCGGGGCGAATCGCCGGCAGAACCGACCAAACCCGCCGTGCCGGTCAAGAAATCGATGACGGCCGACTATCTGATCTGTCTGGAGGACGGCAAACGCTTCAAATCGCTCAAGCGCCATCTGCGGACGCAATACAACATGAGCCCCGAGCAGTACCGGGACAAATGGAAACTTCCAGCCGACTATCCCATGGTGGCTCCGAATTATGCGGTCACGCGATCTCAATTGGCCAAAAACATGGGCCTTGGTCAGCAGCGCCGGCGACGAAAATAACGCGGCTTTTAGGTACGCAATATTAGGAATAATATCTGAATCGACCCTCCGGCGGTTCTACCGATGCCCCGTTTTCCCTGAAAAATGTTATCCCCGGGGCTGGATGGAGCCTATAGGATATATGAATATATTCCTATAGCGGAGGTTACCATGCTTCTGACCCATCCGTCCGGTTCGCCTGCGGCTGTCCGGCGGCCGTCAATCCCGGCAAAGACAATCTGTCACGGTCTCGCGCGGCTGGTGGCCGACGAATTCGGGCTCGACGCCGGGATCCTCATATCGCCCACACGCGGCGCCCCGCGTGCCGCATACGCAAGACAAGTCGCGATGTACCTGGCGCATGTCGGTTTCGCCCTGAGTTTCGAAACCATCGGCCGCGCCTTCGACCGCGACCGCACCACGGTTTCTCACGCATGCCGCGTGGTTGAAGACAGCCGCGACGACGAGAAGCTGGATCGTCGTCTTGCGCTGCTCGAAACAATGTGCGCGGCTTTCGATGAAGGCCACGATGGAACGTCCAATGTCGGCGTCTGATCGCGGCGCTGGCAAATCGACGCGTCGGCCGAAGCGCCGCACGGCCGAAGTCGTCGATCGGTTTCGCGCGCAGCATCTCACGCTTGCCGAGCGCGAGATCATGACAGATGCAGGCGTTGCGACCGTGATGGCCAACGACAGCGAGAGTCCGCTCGCCTGGCTGGCGCGCCGCAAGGGTCGCGATGGCTGTGCGATGATCAGCCGCGACCAGTTTGCGGCTGGCGAACGGTTGCGCGCGGATTTCACGCGTGGGAATCTGACGCCGCGGGTGACCTCGAACTGGTCGGCGCCGACCGGAGGACGACCGCGCGGATCCGGAGCTGGCCCCTGCGAGATGACCGATCTGATCGTCGCGTCGCGGCAGCGGGTGCGGCTGGCGCTGCAGGCGTGCGGGCCTGAGTTTTCCGGGCTGCTGATGGATGTCTGCTGCTTTCTGCGCGGGCTCGAAGATGTCGAGCGCGAGCGCGGCTGGCCGCCGCGATCGGCGAAAGTCGTGCTGCAACTGGCGCTGGACAGGTTGGCCCGGCACTATGGCCTGGGGAACGCCGGGCGGCGCGAGGCAAGTGCTCATGTGCGCACATGGATCGCGAGCGACGCAGCCTTTACCAGCGGGTAGGCACGCGCATTGCCGGATCGTGGCTGATCGGTCTCAGGCCGCGTCGGCCAGCGCTTCCCGCGCGTCCCTGCGAATGCGCTCGACCATGGCGCGCAGCCCGTTGGAACGCTGCGGCGTGAGGTGCTCGCGAAAGCCGAGTTCGTCGAAGACGGCGATTGCGTCGGTATCGAGAATGGCCTGCGGCTTCCGGCCGGAATAAAGCGTCAGCAGGATCGCGATCAGGCCGCGTACGATATGCGCGTCGCTGTCGCCGACATAGGTCAGCACCGGATCGTTGTCGGCGTCGCGGGCGGTCTTGAGGGACAGCCAGACCTGGCTGGTGCAGCCCTGAACCTTGTTGGTGGCGGAATGTTCGGCTTCGCTCATCGGTGCGAGTGTGCGCCCGAGTTCGATGACGTACCGGTAACGGTCGTCCCACTCTTCGAGCAGCTCAAAGTTGTCCCTGATCTCGTCGATCGTCATTCAGGCCCAAATGTCCATATGTGAGGTGTTGCCAGTGTTCCATAATTCCGACATTCGCAAAGGCGCCTGCTGACAGGGGATGCGAACGCCAGAATTGGACATCAGCCCTATATAAGACGCCGGGCGGGTAAAATCGATACGGGCGCGGCGATCATTGCGGAAATTGTTCCGTGCCGTGGCGGTCCGAGGCTCGCCCCATTTCCCGAGCGCGCTAGAGTCTTTCACCGTTTCATGGAAACGATGAAAGACACCAGCTTCTTGATTTGACGCGTTTTCTTCACGCGAACCGGATTCCACTTCGCTCGAAAACGCTCTAATTGGCCGGAACGGTGGCGGGGACCTCAAGATGCCATTCCGCCTGCAAATCCTCCGGCGTCAACGTGTCATGCTGCGCGTCCCCGGACGTTGCTTCGTCGGTTGACGCCATGGCCCCGATCGAGCCCGTATGGTCGGAAGCGCGCTTGTCGGTGATGATCCGGTACAGTTTTCTCGCGCCGTCCTGCGCGCGCTGTCCGATCGCGGCCGCGGCCTGGCCGCCGACCTCGCAAGCGGCCGGCTGACGCGTGCAAAAGTGACTCATGTCAGAGACGGCCGCTGTCGCGGCCGATACGGCCTCGGAGGCTTTGATCTGGGAACCCTTGTTCGCCTCGGGCGCGTTGTCCCTCGGCAGCAGCACGAGCACGAGCCCGAGCCAGAAGGCCATGCGAAGCAGGAAAAACATGTCGCGTCCCTATGTGTTTTTCACCCCGTTGCGTTGAATTTCGCAATCTGTCTCTCCCGTATCAGGCGGTGCTGAATCCCGGGTGTGTCCGCGGTCTTCCCGGCTAAGAAAATCATGCGAGCGGCGGTGGAATTCGATTCGGCGTAAATTTTCGATTGATGCGCCGTCTGCGGCATGCCGGAAACCTCGCGTTCACCATTCTTGTCGAATGCCGTCGCCGATGGGCGGGAAAACGGCATCCGCGCGCGTTGTTTCGTCACGGACCGGACTGCCTTAGCGTTCGCTTAAGTTCACTCTGACACGTTGCGCCAACGAAAATGGAGGCGTTCCGGCGCGTCTGGTACGACGTCGGCCGAAGCGCAAGCGACGTGACCGCATTGACTCTTATCCAGGACTGCCTCGATGCCCTACTGCATCCGTCGGCGCGATACGATGCGCTGACGCGGGCGCGTCATCGCGCGTTCATGGGACCGCGTCTTTTGGGAAGCCTCGTCGCGTTCGCGGCGTTTCCAGTCTATCTCGCGGTCCGCGGCGCACCGACGGCGCTGGAAGTGTTGGCTTTCGCCTGGCTCGTCGTTCCGATTCTGCTCTCCTATTTCCTGTCGCGGACCGGCCGTTATGAAGACGCGCACATGCTGTCGTCGATCGCGCTCGCCGGTCTCGTCATGATGATCGCGATCGCGACCGGCGGGATCGGATCGTTCGCGGCCGTCTGGCTTGCCCTGATTCCACTGGAAGCGGCGCTGTCCGCCTCCCGCCGCGTTATCGGGTTCGCATCGGCGCTCGCGGTATCATGCGTGCTCGCGCTGATTGCGATGAGCTACTTTGACGCCTTGCCGCTGCTCGACTCCGGTGCGACGGCCCACAGCGTCCTGATGGCGTCCGGCATTGCGTCCGCGACGCTTTATGCTGCGGGGATCGCGTTCGGCGCGGAGGCGGTGGCGCGCACCGGAACCTCGCTGCTGAGCGTCGAGGAAAATCGCTATCGCCTGCTGGCGCGCAACATGAGCGACGTGATTTCGCGTCACCGGCGCAATGGCGCCGTGCAGTTCATTTCGCCTGCAGCGGAAGTCCTGCTCGGTGTGCCCGTATCGGAATTGCAGGATCACGGCCTGTTCGACCGGGTTCACGTGGCCGACCGCCCGGCCTATCTCACCGCGCTCGCGGCGGCTGCGCTTGGCAACGACGCGCAAAGCGTCGAATTCAGGCTCAGGCGTGAAGTTGCGCGTGGTCCGCAAGGAGACGCGCGCCATCCGGCGGATTTCATATGGGTGGAAATGCGATGCCGTCCGCTCGAACCCGCCTGCGCTGCAACGATCGCCGATGAACTCGAAGTCGTCGCGGTGATGCGGGATATCACCGAGCGGAAGCATCAGGAACACGCGCTGGATCTGGCGCGTGCCGCAGCCGAACGCGCCGACGCCGCCAGGACCCGGTTTCTCGCAACCGTGAGCCACGAACTGCGAACGCCGCTCAATGCCATCATCGGCTTTTCGGAGATGATGGTTCAGGAGGACGCCCTGTTGCTCGATGCGCCGCGGCGCAAGGAGTATGCACAGCTCATCAACGACTCCGGCCAGCATCTGTTGTCGGTGGTCAACAGCATCCTCGACATGTCGAAAATGGAAACCGGAAACTTCGAGATCGTGCCCGAGCCGTTCGCGCCGCGCGAGGTGCTGCTCAACAGCAGCAGTCTGCTCGCGCTCAAGGCTCGCGACAACGGCATCGAGCTCGTCACGCGCGTTCCGGAGGATTTGCCGCAAATCACCGGCGATCCGCGCGCGTTCAGGCAGATCGTTCTGAACCTGGTATCGAACGCCATCAAGTTCACCGAGCGCGGTGGCCAGGTCACGGTCTCGGCCCGCGTCGAGGGATCGCGCATGATGCTGTGCGTGATGGACAACGGCGTCGGCATCGCGCAGGACGACCTCAAGCGGATCGGCGACCCGTTCTTTCAGGCGGGGAAAACATATCAACGGCGCCACGAGGGGACCGGGCTCGGGCTGTCGATCGTCAAGAGTCTCGTTGCATTGCATCGGGGCGAGATCGACGTGCAGAGCGAGATAGACGAGGGGACCACGGTGACCGTCATGTTGCCGCTGACATTCGTGTCCGGCGCCGGCGTGGCCAAAGTTGATGTGCCATCGGACAACATCGCGACGTTGACGCCGTCGCCGCGTCCCGGAAAACAGGATCAGAGTCATCGGGTGAAGAAGAGTGCCTAGAAAAGCTGTCCGAGGAGACGTGATCCGGCCGCGCCGTCGCAGCGCGGCTGCCGGGAGAGGCGAAGCTGACGAGGAACGCGGTTTCGCCATGCGCATTCTGCTGCACAGCCCGAAGGATCTGCTTGCGGGGTCGCTGGCTTTCGCCGCCGTCGGGGCGATCGTCGCCAATGCCATGTTCATGCAGGCCGGCCGTCATCCATTTCCGATGTTCGGCTCCGGCGTGACGATAGTGCCGCAGGCCAATCCGTTGCCGCGGCCCCGGCCGGTCGAGGCGGATACGGCCGTCGCGCGGCCGGCCGAACCGTCCGCAAATGCAGAAGGTTCTTCCGCCAGTTCTGCCCAGTCGGCTGCGCCGTCGCGCGGGGCGTCAGGGCAGGGTGCGCGTTCGCCGGCGCCGGTCGCGGCCGCGCCGCATGGCGATCCGGTCGCCGATCTCATCAACGCGACGCGTCGTGTCGCCGCCGTGCAGCGGACGTTGACCGAATACGGCTACGGCCAATTGAAGCCGACGGGAACGGTCGGGACCGACACCCAGGCCGCGATCCGGAAATTCGAGCAGGCTCGCCGGATGCCGGTGACCGGACAGATGTCGGATCGTCTCGTGCGAGAACTCGTCGCGATGACCGGGCGGGCGATCGACTAGAGCGGTCATTCCGGGGCGTCGTGAAGCGACGAACCCGGAATCCGGTCGTCGATGATTTTCGGACGCTGAATTCCCCGATGCGCAATTGGACAACCGTGATTGCCGCCGATTGCCTTTCGAGTGCTATCGCACTCCATAACTTGCCACACGAATGCCTCCGAAAACCCCGAGGCCGGGCGCAAGGAATCCGGTCGGGTTCTGGTAGCGGCGGTCGAAGAGGTTATCGACGCGCGCGAAGAGCTTGACCTGGTCGTTGACGGCATAGTCGCCGCGCAGATTGACGAGCGTATAGCCGGGCGCGACAATTCCGGAAGCCGAGCCGTCGCGCGTGACGTCGATCCAGTTGCTGACATGCAGCACGGTTGCCGACAACGTAAGCTGGTCGACCGGAAGCCATGTCGCCGTCACGCTCCATTTGTCCTTGGGCCGGCGCAACAGTTGCAGGCTGGTAGCGACATCGACGGCGCGGGTGAAGGTGTAATCGGCGCGGATGCCGAAACGCCCGGTGATCTGCGCGGAGACGAACGTTTCGGTGCCTTCCGTCGTCGCGCGGTTGACGTTCACCAGCGAGGTGAACGTGTCGTTGTAGTCGATCAGGTTGATGAGGTCGTTGTGGAAGTAGGTCGAGCCGAACCGCACGCGGTCGTTGAACAGAGGCTGCTCGAAGCCGGCGTCGTAGCCCGTGCTCTCCTCCGGCTTCAGGTTGGGGTTGGCAAAGAAACCGAAGGCCGGATAGTCCTGATACAACTGGCTCAGTGACGGCGCCTTGAATCCGGTGCCGTAGCTCGCCTTCAGTTTCGTCTCGGTGACGGGAAGAATGACCGCCGGCGCGATCCGATAGGTCATATGCTCGCCGAAGCGGTCGTTGGAATCTTCGCGGACATTCGCGACCAGGAAGAACCGCTTCGCAAAAGCCGATTGCAGTTCGATGAAGCCGGCCTTGTTGCCGTTCTGGGCCGTCAAGTCGGTGGTCTCGATGCGATCGGTCTGTTGCTCTGCGCCGACGATCAGGTTGTTGTCGCGCGCGATCTCGGCCACGGCGTGCCAGTCCAACTTGAGGCGTTCGCCGGTGGTGGTTGCCGCAGCCGGATCTCCCGGACTTATGTCGTAAGCCCTGCTGTTGGTGTAGTTGACGCCGAAGTAGTTCTTTAAGCGTCCGTCGAACAGCGACCATACCGCTTCTTCGCGATTGAACAATTGCTGAACGGCGTGCGTGCTCTGCGCGGCATTGGGGAAACTTGGAAATCCGCTGTCTCCGGTGAACAGCAGTGTCGTGTCGATATAACGAACCACCGAATTGACGGTCAGGTTTTCATTGAGATCGACCCCGAGCTTGGTCGAATAGGTCTTGTTGTCGTAGTTGTTTCCGATCGCCTTCCGCCCCGGCGGCAGAAGCTCCGGTGGAGTTACGGGAATGTCTCCGGCATGGAGATGGGCGACATTGACCGCGTAGTTGAAGTTCTGTTCGGAGCCGCTCAATCCGATCGTCTGGTTGAAGGTGTTGAACGAGCCTGCCTCGATCGAGGCCGTGGCGCGCGGTGGGCCTTCTCCTTTCTTCGTGACGATGGAGACGACGCCGCCGATCGCGTCGGAACCGTAGAGCCCGCTCTGCGGACCGCGCAGGATTTCCATCTGTTGGATGTCGGCTGCAAGAAGATGCGCGTAGTCGAACGCGCCATTCGAGTTGCCGACATCGCCGATGTCGATTCCGTCGAGGATCACCTTGGTGTGGTTGGCGTTGGTGCCGCGCATGAAGACCGAGGTCTGGGCGCCTGGTCCGCCGGCTTGTATGACGTTCAAGCCGGGGACCGTGTTCAGGATGTCCGGAACGGTGCGGTGCTGCTGGGTCTGGATATCCTGCTCGGTGACGATGGTGAGCGAGCTTGCCAACTGGGCGGCGGGCGTCACGATACCCGTCGGGCTGACTACTACCGGCGCTGTTGCGCCGGGCGCGGCAGCGTCGCCGGCCGGATGTTGTTGAGGAGCAGCACGCGTCGTGCGCCGCGAATGCGATGCTGCGCGGCGGGCAGGCGGCGGCACATCCGTGCTTCTCGCCGACGGGGGCGCGATCTGGATCGGCGGCAGCAAATTGGGAGAGGCGGATTGCTGCGCGAGGGACGGCGCATTCAGGCCGACCGATCCCACGGATGCGAGGATGGTGGAGGCAAACAGGCTTCTGCGATTAAAAATAATGGCGGCGGACATGAGGAAATCTCGGCAGACGGCGGTGGCACGTCACAGCGAACGAGGTTTCACGAAAGCCCTGCGGCCCGGTGAAGCGGATGTCTGTAGTCCCCGACCGACATCTTCGCGTGTGACCACGGCTGACGGCAGGTCTCCTGGCTCGCGGGTCATGACCTTGCGTCGCCTTCCCGGGGCCGAGATTCCCCAGTGGCCTGTGACGCAGATTAGCCGCTTACAGTTGCGGGGGCAGCCGTGGCGTTGGGATGAGTCCGCACCACGTTCCCTTTTGATCTCCCGAGGGAGAACCGTCGTCGATCTGTTTGGAGGGGATCAAAGTCGATGTCAATTGACGGCGCGGTTGCGCCGGGGCTTTTCCCGTTGACGTTGCATATCCGCAGCAGGGCGGAGAGTGGTTGCCGACGTGAACAAGCCCGCCTGCTCGGCGGGCTTGTTGTTCTGTCATGGCTGGGAGGGATGCGCGGCCGGTACGGGCGTTGCGTCAGACCAGTTCGCCCCGCGCCGCGGCCGCGGCGTTGCGGATCGCGTCCATGTTCGCCTTGTAGGATTCCATCGTGCCGCCCTTGAACACCGCCGAGCCGGCCACGAAGGCGTTGGCGCCCGCGGCGCCGAGTTCGCCCGCGACGTCGGGTCCGACCCCGCCGTCCACCTCGATGTCGATCGGCCGCCCCGCGATCATCGAGCGCAGGTCCCGAATCTTGCCGACCGCCGAGGGAATGAACTTCTGGCCGCCGAAACCGGGGTTGACCGACATCACCAGCACGAGATCGACCATATCGAGCACGTATTCGATGGTGGAGAGCGGCGTCGCGGGATTGAGCGTGACGCCCGCCTTCTTGCCGAGGTTGCGAATGGCCTGCAGCGAGCGATGCAGGTGCGGCCCGGCCTCGACGTGAACCGTGATGTGGTCGCAACCGGCCTTGGCGAAGGCTTCGAGATAGGGATCGCAGGGCGAAATCATCAGGTGGGCGTCGAAGATCTTCTTCGTGTGCGGGCGCATCGCCTTGATGACATCGGGGCCGTAGGAGATGTTCGGCACGAAATGGCCGTCCATCACATCGAGGTGGATCCAGTCGGCGCCCCCCTGGTCGACGGCGCGAACCTCCTCGCCCAGCTTCGAGAAGTCCGAGGCCAGGATCGACGGTGCGATGACGAGAGGACGCGGCGCAAAAGTCTGAGACATGAACGTTTCCGGGAGTTTCTGCGGGCTTGAGAAAGCCTCGCCTAACATGGGCCGCGCCCGGGGGCAATGCGCGGCATCGACTGATCGGGGTGACGCAGGCCGCGGCAAGTTCTGCCGCAAGCGGCATGTTCTGCCCCGGTTTCGCCGGGGCGTCGCGCGGAAACTCCCTGTTTATCGGCGTTTCGTGGTGGCACGGCATTTGCTGGACTTGTTGCCGAACGGGATTGCGCCGCGCGCGGCACGGATCGGGAGCTTGGCCATGCTGTTTGCCTTGGGGGCCGTGTCGTCGGCGATCGAAGCATTTCAATCGCTGGCGTCGTCGGCCTCCTCGAAGGTGAAGACCGGGGTCGGCCAGCCTGCACCGGGGTCATTCGATCCGGTCAGCGGCGGCGCGAGCCCAATGGGGCCGACGGCTTCATCGGGCTGCGGGTCGGGAGCCTGCATCTCGCCGGCCACCATGAGCGCCTTGCTTGCGGCACAGGGACAGTCGCCGGGCACATCGGCGTCTGCCGTCAGCGCGTCCGCTGCGTTGCAGGATCTGTTCTCGCAGATCGACGGCAACGGCGACGGCCGTATCAGCAAGTCCGAATTCGAAACTGCGCTCGGCGCCGGCGGCACCAACCTGGCGCAGGCCGACGACGTGTTCGGCAAGCTGGACACGAATGGCGACGGCTCGGTGAGCCTCGACGAGATGACATCGGCCCTGAAGGGCGCGGGCGGACACGAACACGGTCATGGCCGCCACCACCATGTCGCGGGTTCGGATGGCTCTGGCAGCGCGGACGGATCCAGCGGTGCTGGCGGGACGAGTCCCGATTCACTACTCGCGGCGATCGACCATCTGCTTCGACCACGAACAGCGACGGATCGGTCACCACCACAACCACGCTTGCGGATGGAACCCAGGTGACGTTGACGTCGCCGCCATCCTCGTCGACATCAGGCACCGCATCATCGTCCTATAGCCTCATGCAGCAGGCGATCCAGCGCGAAACCGAGGCGATCTCCTCCGCAGTTGCTCAATCGCTTTCGGTCAGCGTCTGATAAGAAGTTTCGACAGCCTGTCAGCATGCCCGGGCGAATTGGCACCGCTCGCCGGCAACGGCGTGCCGATGCGGCGGCCCGCAACGGTAGCCTTGGGTTCGCCCCATCCGTATCACTGCGCAGCCGATGCCGATTTTCATGATCCGATAACCATACGCTCCAAGTATTCGTTTCCTCTGCGAAGTATTGCGAGGAGCGTATGTATCTACCACGAGTACTTCTTCTCGCCGGCTGCCTCGGCCTCATCGGCTCCCATGCATCCGCTGAAGACGACTTCACCGCGTCGTTCCGGTTGCGCGGCGGCTTCGATTCCAATCCGCAGTTTTCGAGCGGGCAGGGCAGCGGCAGCGCGTTCGTCGCGGCCGATACTGCACTGGCGGCGGGAATGAAAGCCGACGGCTACACGCTGGGCGTCGCGGCGGAAGCCGACACCGTACACTATGCGCAGCCGCTGTTGACGCCCTCTCGCGGCGGCAAGGTGATCCTGCGTGGTTCGATCGGCGACGAAGATCTCAAGCTGGATTCCACATCGACCATTGCCGACACCAGCACCTACAATCTGCGCTCGACCGATCTGATCCAGTCGGTCAGGGCTGAAGCCCGATACGGGGCTATCAAGCTGTTCGGGACCGCGGAAGGAGGCCGGTCGAGCCTGAACCAGACCAATGCGATCTTTCAGGATTTTCTTCCCGATCCACAGCAGTATCTGCGGGGCACGCTGATCCCCGGCGTCAGTCTCGTCAGCGGCAAGTCCGAACTCGGGGCGTCGGTGAACCTGTCGGTGCGGCACTATCTGCAGGAGTTCGATGTGTTCGGCTACCGCCGCAGCAACGAGAGGGTGCAGCCGTTTTTGTTTGCGAAATATCGAGGCGATGCCGTGACTGCGTTTGTCTCCGTTTCGCGATTATACGGAAGGTGGCACGACCCGGATTTCACGAACGTCGATCGCACGCTGTTCAATGCAAGTTTGAACTGGCGCGCAGCGCCTTTTCGCATCGATTTGACCGCGTGGCGCCGCGCTGGCGAAACCACGTTTCCGATCTCGCCGATTACCATTGAGACTGCATATTCGGTGAAGGTGTCCTGGACCGCGGAGCCGAAAGTGACGCTGGCGGCTTCGGTCGGCTATGCGGCGTCCGACTATCTGGACTCGCCGTTTCATGCGCGAACGCTGACCTGCGGCGTCGGCGCGTCCCGCGACATTGACGACGACCTGACCCTCGGTATCGATGTCGCCTATGCGAAGGGCTCGCTGATCTCGGGCGATGACGTGAACGGGCTCGTGATAACGTCGTCGATCACCAAACGATTTTCCCCAAAGCCGCCGGAGCCGACGAAACGCGCTGGCGTGTAAGCTGCCGCGCGGACGGGGGTCAACCCGTCCGCTTTTCCAACCTAGTGGCAGCCGCATCCGCCGCCGAGCAGCCCGCCCAACGCGTTGCTGCGGCCGAGAACCGCGCCGAGCACGCCGTTCTTGCCGGTGGTGACCGCGGTGTTGACAACCAGCGCGCCGCGCCCGTCGAGCAGGCCGACCACGCCGCCGCGGCCGGTCAACACGTTCGCTCCGATGCCGATGCCCTGGCCCTTGGCGAAAGCGGGCGCAGCCATGAGCGTGCTGGCGACCGCGGCGAGAACGAGGATCTTCTTCATGACGTTTCTCCACTGTTGACATGCGCGATAGCGCGCACCGGGAGACCATCGGCCGGCCATAACGTCGTCTCAAGCTATACTGTATACTAACCTTAAATTAAGCCGGTATTTCAAGTATATACACGTATTATACTTGAAAATGATACCGCGCGACATAAGCAAAAATCCTGCACGCGTAAATCGCGGCGGTCCTCTCCAGTTTTAAAAGTGCGTGGAAAAATCTTTATCGCGCGAACCGATCCTTCCACGCCGGCAGCGCATCCGGAAACGGCAGCGCGGTGGCTTCATAGACGCCGCGGGCGATTGCGCGGGCCACTGTATTGGCTGCGACCATGCCGAGTTCGGTCAATCCGATGAACGGATCGATCGGCTTCGCGCCGGTTGCGGCCGCGAACACGACATCGCCGTCGAGCGGGGCGTGCACCGGATAGATCGCCCGCGCGAAGCCGGTCTGCGCGATGATCGCAAGCCGTTGCGCTTGCGATTTGGTGAGCACGGCATCGGTGACGACGACGGCCAGCGTGGTGTTTTCGCTTGCCGTTGCCGCCGGGCCGCCCTTCAAACGCATCGTCAGCATGTCCGGCGTGAACGATGGCGGCAATCCTCGCCCGCCGTATTCTCCGCCGGATTCAAACGGCGCGGCCCAGAACCAGGGGCCGTCGCCGATCGTGACGCTGCCGACCGCATTGACCACCGCGAGCGCCGCCACCAGCACGCCGTCCGCCGTAGCGGCCGAAGCCGAGCCGAGGCCGGCCTTCAAATTGGCCGTGGTGGCGCCAAGCCCTGCGCCGACGCTGCCGAGCGCGAAATCGCCTGCGGCTGCCGCCGCGGCGGCGTAGCCGAGATCGCGATAGGGCGCGAAACGGCCCCATTGCTTGTTGCCGCCGTTCAGAAGGTCAAAGCACACCGCGCCGGGCACGATCGGGACGACGGCCTCGCGGATCGCGAAGCCGCGCCCCCGCTCGGCGAGCCAGGCTTGGACGCCGCCGCCGGCTTCGATTCCGAAAGCGGAGCCGCCCGACAGCGCCAGGGCGTCGACCCGCTCCACGGTGTTGACGGGATCGAGCAGGGTGCTGTCGCGCGTGCCAGGTCCGCCGCCGCGCACGTCCATCGCTGTGACGGCAGGAGAATCGAACAGGACCGCCGTGACGCCCGAGGCGAGCGTTGCGTCATCGGCATGGCCGACACGGACGCCGGGAATGTCGGTGAGCAGGTTCTTCATGGTTCGGCCTCGTTTCGGGAGATTAACCAACAGCCTGATGGAGCCATGAGCGCGCCAGGGCAGCCGATCACGGTTTGATCACAAATGTCGCGGAAGGGGGCGAAGCTCTTGCGTCGGGGTGGCATCGCAGGGCAAGTAGCCTCATGATTCACGACGTTTCAATTCCCGCCGCGCTGGTCGCGGGCCTTGTCAGCTTCCTGTCGCCCTGCGTCCTGCCATTGGTCCCGCCCTATCTGATCTATCTCACCGGCGCAACCATCGAACATGTCTCGAACGACGAGACGACCAAGGCTTCGAAGCGGGCCGTGATGCTGGCCGCGCTGACGTTTGTGCTGGGATTTTCGACGGTTTTCGTCGCGCTTGGCGCCAGCGCCAGCTTCATCGGCAGCCTCATCAGGGCCTGGTCGGCGCAGCTGTCGATCCTGGCCGGCATCGTCATCATTGCGATGGGCCTGCACTTCCTGGGACTCACGCGGATCGGATTTTTGATGCGCGAAGGCCGGCTCACCGCGCCGAAACCGGTCGGCCTGTGGGGGGCCTATGTGATGGGGCTCGCCTTCGCGTTCGGCTGGACGCCCTGCATCGGACCGATCCTGGCAGCGATCCTGTCGGTCGCGGCGGCGGAGGCCACGGTCGTGAAGGGAGCCGGGTTGCTAGCGGTGTATTCGGCGGGACTCGGCATTCCGTTTCTGCTGGCGGCGTTCATGATCGAACGGTTCGCGTCGCTGTTCAATCGCATGAAACGCCATCTCACCACCATCGAGCGGGGGATCGGCGTGCTGATGGTGCTGACCGGGATCGCGTTTCTTACTGGCACGATTTCCGACGTCAGTATCTGGCTGCTGGAAACTTTTCCGGCGCTGCAGAATTTCGGCTGACGTTCTCAAGAGCCCTCGTCGTCACTTCCGAAGTCGCGCCAGGCTTGTCGGGAATCCAAACCCTCTGCGCGAGAAAGATTGAAGGGCAAGGGGGTTATAGATTCCGGGTTCGGCGCTCCGCGCCGTTCCGGAATGACGGCCGGGGGAATCGCATCATGCCCTGCTGGACTTGCGCGACCCGGACCTGCGTTTGACAAACAAAACGCCCCGGCGAGCCGGGGCGTTGAATTGTCGCGGAAAAGAGGCCTGTTATCTCAGGTGCCCTTGCCGGGATCGAGTTCGGCATAATTGCCCTTGTCGTCCCATTTGTAGATGACGTAGTCGATCTGCTTGATGTCGCCCTTGGCATCGAATTCCAGCTTGCCGAGGACAGTGTCCCACGCGCCAGCCTTGAGAGCCTTCATGACCTTCATCGGATCTGTGGTGCCGGCCTTGGCGGCGGCCTGTGCCCACACCTGTATCGCCGCATAAGTGTAGAGGGTATAGCCCTCCGGATCGACGCCCTTGGCCTTGAATCGATCGACGATCATCTTGGCCGCCGCCTTCTTGCGCGGATCGGGGCCGAAGGTGAACAGCGTGCCCGCGGCGGCCGGGCCGGTGATCGAGGCGAATTCCTTGTCGGCCAGCGCATCGCCCGCCATCAGAACGGTTTTCATGCCCTGATCGCGCATCTGGCGCACCATCAGGCCGGCTTCCTGATGATAACCGCCCACGAACACGAGGTCGATATTGTCGCGCTTCATGCGCGAGACGATCGCGCTGAAATCCTTGTCGCCCTTGTTGTAGGATTCGAACATCTTCTCCTGGAAGCCGGCCTTGTTGAGCGCTTTCTTGGTTTCGTCAGCGAGGCCTTTGCCATAGGTCGTCTTGTCGTTGAGAATCGCGACGTTCTTGCCTTTGTAATTTTTGAGGATGTACTCGGCGGAGACCAGACCCTGCTGATCGTCGCGGCCGCAGACCCGGGCGACATTCCACAGCTTGCGCTCCGTGAACAGCGGATTGGTCGAAGCGGGCGTGATCTGCAGCACGTTGCCGTCGGCATAAGCCTCCGAGGCCGGGATGGAGGAGGACGAACAGTAATGTCCCGCGACGAATGGAATGCCCTGGCTCGCGATCTTCTCCGCGACCGAGCGAGCCTGCTTCGGATCGCAGGCGTCGTCACCGACGAACAGCACGAGCTTCTTGCCAAGCACGCCGCCGGCCTCGTTCAGATCGGCGACTGCCTGATCGGCTCCGTTCTTGAGCTGGCGGCCGAATGCGGATTCGCCGCCTGTCATCGGGCCGGCCACTGCGATTGTGATGTCCTGCGCGAACGCGGCCGTCGACAGAGCGAGCGACGCTCCCAAGGCCAGGCCTATGAGCTTCAAGGATGTCATACGTGGTCCTCGCGATGATGTTACGGAGGGTCCGGCGCGGTGCGAACCAACGCCATTGTCGGCTGAATCGTCGGCGAAGTCATCGGCAATTTGAGGTTACGCGTCATTCAGCCGCCGTAATCGAACGGAGCTTCGCCGTATCGCCCTGATAAGCACACGTGCGATCAGGTCTTCCGGCCGCCTTCCAGATAGGCCGCGCGGACTTCAGGTTGCGCGAGCAGTTCAGCGCCGGTTCCGCTGAGCGTGATCAGGCCGTTGACCATGACGTAGCCGCGATGCGCCAGCCGCAGCGCATGGTTGGCGTTCTGCTCGACCACCAGAACGGTCAGGCCGTCCTCGCGATTGAGCCTGCGAATCGCATCGAAAATCTGGCGCGCGATCAGAGGCGCCAGACCGAGGGACGGCTCGTCCAGCATCAGCAGTCGCGGTCGGCTCATCAGCGCACGGCCGATGGCCAGCATCTGCTGCTCGCCACCGGACAGCGTGCCGCCGCGCTGGGTCAGGCGCTCCTTAAGCCGCGGAAACAGCGTCAGCACGCGATCGAGGCTCGTCGCGCGATCGCTTTCGCCCGACTCGGTTGCGTCCGCGCCCATCTGCAGATTTTCGGCGACGCTCATGCGCGGGAAAATCCGCCGGCCCTCTGGCGACTGCGCGATGCGCATGCGCGCGATCTCGTGGGTCGCCATGTCGGTGATGTCGCGCCCGTCGAATGCGATGCTACCGCCCTTGGCGCGGGGGCGGCCGAATATCGTCATCATCAGCGTCGATTTGCCGGCGCCGTTGGCGCCGATCAGCGCCACGATCTCGCCCGGCCTGATGACGAGGTCAACGCCCTTCAGCGCCTCGATCTTTCCGTAGGCCGCGCGGAGCCCGCGAATGGCGAGGAGTGGCTGGCTCATCACGCAGCCTCCGTGTCCCGGACGCAAAGCGATCCGGAGCGTTGCTTCGCTGCGCCGGGCTCGTAGCCGCGCCCAGGAATCGTGAATGTCCCGTTTCTGCGGAGCGGCGCTGAAGCGCCGCATCGCGCCGGGGGCACGGTGCGAGAGGCCATCATGCGTCGCCCTCCATGACGGCGGCGGCAGTGTCCTCGTCGGTGCCGAGATAAGCCGCGACCACCTTGGGGTCGTCGCGGATGGCGCGGGGCGCGCCATCGGCGATCTTGACGCCGTAGTCCAGCACAATGATGTGGTCCGAAATCTCCATGACCACCGACATGTCGTGCTCGATCATCAGGATCGAGGTGCCGTGGTCGGCACGGATCGCCAGCAGGAGTTCGTTGAGCGCCGCGCTTTCGCGCGCATTCAGGCCGGCGGCGGGCTCGTCGAGACAAAGCAGCGTTGGCTCGGTGCACATCGCGCGCGCGATTTCGAGGCGGCGCTGGTCGCCATAGGGCAGGTTGCCGGCGGCGTCATCGGCGCGTGCAAGCAGGCCGATGCGATCGAGCCAGGATCGCGCCCGATCGATTGCATCGCGCTCCGCCACGCGCCACGAGGGAAGGCCGAGCAGGCCGAGCAGCGTGAAACCCGATGCGCGCATCAGCATGTTGTGCTGGGCGACCATCAGATTCTCGAGCGCCGTCATCCCCGGAAACAGGCGGATGTTCTGGAACGTGCGCGCGACTTTCGCCAGCTTGGAAATTCGAAAGTCGTTCAGCCGCTCGAGGTGCAGAACGCCGCCGCCGGCCTGCGCCAGCCGTATCGAACCGCCGCTCGGTCTGTAGAATCCGGTGATGCAGTTGAAGACGGTGGTCTTGCCTGCGCCATTCGGTCCGATCAGTGCGGTGATCCTGTTTCGCTGCGCGGAGAAAGACAGGTCATTGACCGCGACGATGCCGCCGAAGCGCATCGACAGGTGCTCGACGGCGAGGATGTCGTCGCCGTTCATCCGTGACCTTCCTTGACGAGGTCGGACGAAATGGTGCGGTTGTGCTCAAGAAAAACGGTCGGCGAGCGGTGCCCGATCAGGCCGCGCGGCCGCCAGATCATCAGCAGCACCATGACGCCGCCGAACACCAGCATACGGAACTGATCGAGGCCGCGGAACAGCTCAAATCCGCCGATCATTGCGATCGCGGCGAGCGCCACGCCGAGCTGCGAGCCCATGCCGCCCAGCACGACGATTGCGAGCACCAGGGCCGATTCCTGGAAGGTAAAGGATTCCGGGCTGATGAAGCCCTGGCGGGTCGCGAAGAACGCGCCGGCGAATCCCCCGAACATCGCGCCGATGGCGAAGGCTGAAAGCTTTGTCGTGGTGATGTTGATGCCGAGCGCCCGGCAGGCCACTTCATCCTCGCGCATCGCTTCCCAGGCGCGGCCGATCGGCAGCCGCCGCAGACGGATGGTGACCCAATTGGTGAGCAGCGCAAGCGCCAGGATCAGGTAGAACAGGAACACGAGGCGATGCGTCGGCGAAAACGGCACGCCGATCAGCGCCGCGAAGCCATTTTCGCCCGGCGTCAGCGGAACGCCGAAGAACGTCGGACGGGGAATGCCGCCGATGCCGTTCGGTCCGCCGGTGAGATCCTGCCAGTTGATGATCACGAGGCGGATGATCTCGCCGAACGCGAGCGTGACGATGGCCAGATAGTCGCCGCGCAGCCGCAGCACCGGAAAACCGAGCATCACGCCCCAGCACGCTGCGAGCAGCCCGGAAATCGGTAACAGCACCCAGAATGCCCATGCGCCAAGTTGCAGGAAATCGACCGCGACAAACGGGTAGGTGCTGATGAAATACGGCAAGGGGAGGCCGCTCTGCGCCAGCAGCGCGTAGGAGTACGCGCCGACCGCATAGAATGCGACGTATCCGAGATCGAGCAGGCCGGCGAGGCCGACGACGATATTGAGGCCCCAACCGAGCATGACGTAGGTCAGCACCAGAATGCTGAGATCGAGCAGATAGCGTTGATTGTAGAAGATCACCGGCACTGACAGCGCGAAGACCAGAAGCGCGGGTCCGAGCAACCGGCCCAGCGTCGAGAATACATTGCGCACGGGTGCCGGCAGTTCGACGCCACCGACCGGTCCGATCCAGCGTCGAAGCAATTCGAGGACGATGCTGCCGGCAAAGACGATGGCGACTATCGAGGCCAGTTCGCCGAAGCGCGTCGTGTAGGTCAGTTGCCCGGTTTCGCCCGGAAAAGTGCGGATGCCGACCATCAGCGAAAACAGGATCAACGCCACGAAAGCGCTGATGACGGATTTCTTCAGGATGAAGACGATGGCCGGATCGCGCGCCATGGGTTGTTGTGTCGAAGCTGGCGTTGCCACGTCGGGTCCGTCAGACTTTTTCGACTTCGGGCCTGCCGAGCAGGCCGGTCGGCATGAAGATCAGCACGACGATGAGAATCGAGAATGCGGCGACGTCCTTGTATTCGACGGAAAAGTATGCCGACCAGAATGTCTCGATCAGGCCGATGGCCAGGCCGCCGAGCATTGCGCCCGGCAGCGAGCCGATGCCGCCGAGCACCGCCGCGGTGAAAGCCTTGATGCCCGCGACAAAGCCCATGAAGAAATCGACGAGGCCGTAATAGAGCAGGTACATCATGCCGGCGACGGCGGCGAGCGCCGCTCCGATCACGAAGGTCATCGAGATTGTGCGGTCGACGTCGACGCCGAGCAGCGACGCCATTGTCTGATCCTGCTCGCAGGCGCGCATGTCGCGGCCGAAGCGGGTGCGCGACACGATGTAGCTGAAGATCGCGAGCAGCAAGACGGTGGTGACCACCACCGCGATCTGGATGTTGGACAATTGCACCGCGAAATTGCCGGAATCGTGCAGCGTGTAGCCGCCGGTGATGAGGGGCGGTATCGGCTTGACCTGCGCGCCCTGGGCGACCTGTGAAAAGTTGGACAGCACGAACGACATGCCGATCGCCGACAGCAACGGCGCCAGGCGGAACGAGTGCCGCAGCGGCCTATAGGCGATGCGCTCCACGACCCAGCCGTAAACGGCGGTGACCGCCATCGAGACCAGCAGCACAACGAGCAGGATCAGCGGCACCGCGGAAAGGCCCATCGATACCAGGATCAGAAAGGTGATGAGTGCGATGAAGCCGCCGATCATGAAGATGTCGCCATGAGCGAAATTGATCATGCCGACGATGCCGTAGACCATCGTGTAGCCGATCGCGATCAGGCCATAGATCGAGCCGAGCACGAGGCCGTTGATCAGTTGCTGGGCGAAATAATCCATGTGCTGCCGTTGCGTGTCCCCGAGCGCGGCCAGATCGGACGCGGTGATGGGGTCCGGCAGCCGGACCGGCGCGTCTTGAATCAATGTCTAACAGTGGCAACGGGGTGCGGCAACCACAGGCGGCCATTTGGGACGGCGGCCTTGCATTCCGTCGCGCGCCTCCCGGGGCTCGACGATTCGCGGGCGCGGCTCTGGCAAGCTGATCAGGAGCAGGAGGACCGTTGGCCGGTCCGCAAAAAGAGGGCCGGGAGGCCGGCAACCCGGGAGTTCCCGAGGTCTCCGGTTCCCACAGAAACGGCATTGTGACGTGCCCGGGTGCGGCCGCCATGTTGTCCACAGGGGCGACCGGCCGATTAAGGTAAATAAAGGGTTTCAATTGTCCGCCTGAGTTTACGGGCGTTACCTCGCCGCCAAAGGCCGCCACAGAAAACGGCGGCCACGCAGAAGCGGGATGGCGGCATGGCGACGAATTCCTGGCGGATCAGCACGGTCAACGGTGCATTGCTGGCGCTTTATTTCATTCCGGCATGGACCATGGTGGCGTTCAAGATCATGGTATCGCCGGTGTACGGCCTCTATGACCTTCCGAACGTCTCGGTGGCGCTCTTTCTCAGCGACCACATGCATCTTACGACGGTCAGCATGGTGCGCATGGCCTGGTTTCTTGCGCTCGGCAAGATCACCGTGGTCGCGTTCTTCGCGGTGTTTCTGGTGATGACGATGCGCGCCTCGGTCCGGAAATCCGGCGGCTGCGACGAGGCGCTGGCGCTGGCGCTCGGTATCGGCAGCCTTATCACATTCGGCAGCATGGTGATGGCGTCACGGGTCGGCGAGATGGCGGCGCTGCGCCTGCACGCGACCGAACTGCTGCTGCTGGTCGGTGGTGCGATCCTGATGGCGATCGAGCAGCCGTTCCAGCGCGATCCAGCGCCGATGCGGCAATGGCCTCCGCAGCCGGACATCTACCCTTTCGGCAGCAGCGGTTCCTGAACGATCGCATTGCGGTTCTGCAAAGCGGCATAAGAATGTGAATGCCGCATCGCGCCCGGGCTACGTTACCGTTGCATCAGAAATCCGGCCACGGCCTCGGTGAAGGCGTGCGATTGTTCGACATTGGAGATGTGCGCGGCGTCGAGGATGGTCATGCTGGCGTCGGGAATCTGGCTGCGGATGTATTCCGCACCAGCGATGGGCGTCGACTTGTCGTGCCGCCCGGCGATGACAAGCGTCGGGCTTTTGATCCGCGGCAGCAGCGCGCGCTGATCGAGCGTGCTCAGTGCCTCGCAGCAGGCGATGTAGCCCTCCGGTGGTGACGCGCTCAGCATGGCTTTTAGTTTCGCCGCGGCGTGCGGCTCGCGCTCGCGAAAATCCGCCGTCAGCCAGCCGCTGATCACGGTGTCGGCGATTGCTTTGAGGCCGCCGTCCCTGACCGCCTTGATGCGGGCGTGCCAGTTGGTCGGGTCGGGATAATAGCAACCGGTGTTGGCGAGAACGATGCGGTCGAAACGCTCCGGCGCGTTGGCTCCGAGCCATTGCCCGACCATGCCGCCCATGGACAATCCGCACCAGTGGGTCTTGGCGATGTTGAGATCGTCCAGAATCGCCAGCACGTCGCGGCCGAATCGCTCCATCGAGTAGGGACCGGGCGGCACGCCGGACTTGCCATGGCCGCGCCGGTCATAGCGGACGATGCGAAATAATTTCGATAATGGCGCGATCTGCGGTTCCCACATCTGCATCGTGCAGCCGAGCGCATGCGACAGCATCAAGGTCGGGCCGCCGTCGCGTCCCTCGACGGAGACATTCAACAGGCAGCCGTCGGCATCGATCATGGGCATTGTATGTCCTCCCGCAACGTTCGACCGTTTTAGTTTGATGCGATCTGTTTCACCATCGAAAATCACGTCGCGCTGTTCGCACGGCGTCTTCGGCGGCGATCCTCTTTCCTTTATGAACGTCCTTGCTTACCTGAAAGGGCGCGCCCTCGAACAGGGCGTCGCGCGGAGCGAGGAGGCAGCGCATGGCGATGACGATGAACGGCGAGGTTCAGCTTCCGGCGTCCCGCGAAGCGGTCTGGGCCAGGCTCAACGATCCCGAAGTTCTGAAAGCCTGCATTCCCGGCTGTGAGGAATTGACCCGGACCGAGGCGAACGAATTCCAGGCCGTCGCCAGGATGAAGATCGGCCCGGTATCCGCCCGCTTCAAGGGCAAGATCACGCTCAGCGATCTCGACCCGCCGAACGGGTACAGGATTTCGGGCGAAGGTGAGGGCGGCGTCGCCGGTTTTGCCAAGGGCGAGGCGACGGTGGTGCTGATTGATCAGGACGGCGGCACCCTGCTCAAATACGATGTGGAAGCGCAGACCGGCGGCAAGCTGGCGCAATTGGGTCAGCGGCTGATCGGCGGTACGGCCAAGAAGCTCGCCGACGAATTTTTCGCGAACTTCGCCAAAGCTGTTCAGGGATAAAGGCGGGTCAGGGACCCTGAACGTTCGCATGTTCATGGCTGGCTGCGGACCACCCGCGAGGTTGCCCATTATCGGGATGGCCCATATCATACGCGACCTTGCGAACGACCGTTCGGATGTGCGGCACCGGATTCGAAGAGAGCGCCGATGGCCAAGATTTCGCTGATCGTGAACGGCAAACCGACGGCCGCCAATATCGACCCGCGCACGCTGCTCGTGCAGTTCCTGCGCGAAAACCTGCGCCTGACCGGCACCCATGTCGGATGCGACACCTCGCAATGCGGCGCCTGTGTCGTGCATCTCGACGGCAAGGCCGTGAAGTCCTGCACCCTGCTGGCGGTCATGGCGGACGGGCACGAGGTCACGACGATCGAGGGTCTCGCCGCTGACGGCGCGCCGTTGCATCCGATGCAGGAGGCCTTTCGCGAACATCATGGTTTGCAATGCGGCTTCTGCACCCCGGGCATGATCATGACCGCGATCGATATGGTTCATCGCAAGGGTCATGAGCTGGACCATCACACCATTCGCGACGAACTGGAGGGCAATCTCTGCCGCTGCACCGGCTATCAGAACATCGTCGAATCGATCGCGGCCGGAGCCATGGCGATGGCGAAATCGGATCCTGCATGAGCCCGGCGTCACGACACGGCGCGATGAAGCCGAGGACCTGAGCCATGTACGCGTTCAAATATCATCGACCGGCGACCGTGCGGCAGGCCGCCAACCTGCTGGTCAGGAACGAAGACGCCAAGCTGATCGCCGGCGGTCACACGCTGCTGCCGGTGATGAAGCAGCGGCTCGCGAGCCCGGCGCATCTGATCGATCTCTCCCACATCGAAGGCCTCGACGGCATCGAGATGAAGGGCCGCTCGCTCGTGATCGGCGCGACCGCGAAGCACGCCGACGTCGCCAGTTCGCCGGTCGTGGGTGAGGCGATCCCGGCGCTGGCCGAACTCGCCGCGCTGATCGGCGATCCGGCCGTGCGCCACAAGGGCACCATCGGCGGCTCGATCGCCAACAACGATCCGACCGCCGATTATCCGGCGGCCTGTCTGGCGCTCGACGCCACCATCGTCACCAACAAGCGCCGGCTGAAGGCGGAGGAGTTTTTCCAGGGAATGTTTTCCACCGCGCTGGAGAGCGACGAGATCATCACTCGGGTGATGTTTCCGCTGCCGAAGAAGGCAGCCTATCAGAAATTCCGCAACCAGGCTTCGCGCTACGCGCTGGTCGGCGTCTTCGTCGCCCGGCGGCCATCGGATGTGCGCGTCGCGGTCACAGGTGCCGGCGAAGACGGTGTCTTCCGCGTAACGTCATTTGAAGATGCCTTGAAGAAGAGCTTCAAGTCGAAGGCGCTCGAAGGGTTGTCGGTGCCGGCCTCGGGCCTCAACAGCGACCTGCATGGCAGCGCGGACTATCGCGCGCATCTGATCGGTGTGCTGGCGCGGCGCGCCGTCGATGCCGCGAACGGCAGGGCATGACATGCGGATGCTTGCCGTATCCGGTCGGATTTCATCATGATGACGACATCAGCATTGCCTTCGTCCGTCGACGCGACGCTCGATATGCTGGCGAAGCATCGCTATTTCACCGAGCGATCGCTGGCGACGGTGGTATTTCTTTCGCTGCGCATGGGGCGGCCGCTGTTTCTCGAAGGTGAGGCCGGCGTCGGCAAGACCGAGATCGCGAAAGTGCTGTCGGCCGCATTGGGACGCAAGCTGATCCGGCTGCAATGCTACGAGGGGCTCGATATCGCGTCCGCCGTCTACGAGTGGAACAGCGCCGCGCAAATGATCGCGATCCGGCTCGCCGAAGCAGCCGGCGATGCCGATCGCGAGCAGTTGTCCAGCGATATTTTTGCCGAACGATATCTGATCAAGCGTCCGCTGCTTCAGTCGCTGGAGCCGGACGTGGCCGGTCCACCGGTGCTGCTGGTCGACGAGCTTGATCGCGCCGACGAGGCTTTCGAGGCCTATCTTTTGGAAATCCTCAGCGACTTCCAGGTGACGATCCCCGAATTCGGCACGGTCAAGGCGCTGACGCCGCCTGTCGTCATCGTGACCTCAAACCGGACCCGCGAAATTCATGATGCGTTGAAGCGGCGGTGCCTCTATCACTGGATCGATTATCCCTCGGCCGAGCGGGAGCTTGCGATCGTCAAATCGCGAGTACCAGGCATTTCCGCGAAGTTGTCGCAGCAGGTGGTCGATTTTGTGCAGGCGCTGCGCAATCAGGATCTCTACAAGAATCCGGGCGTTGCCGAGACCATCGACTGGGCGACGGCGCTGACCGAACTCGACGCGCGTTCGCTGACGTCTCAGGTTGTCGGCGACACCATTGGCGCGCTCCTGAAATACCAGGACGATATCGGCCGGATGCAGGACGATAGCCTGCAGAAGGTGTTGAAGGAAGCGAGCAGCGAGTAGGGCGTTATTTCCGGGTGTGCGCTCAGCCGCGCGCCCCGGAATGACAACCGGGGTATAGGGTATGGCTGTCAATCATCTCGATCCGCCGACCGGACAGATCGCAGACAATGTCGTCGGCTTTGCGCGCATGCTGCGCGCTGCTGGCCTTCCGGTCGGGCCGGGCGCGGTGATCGACGCGCTGAACGCCTTGCGCCTGATCGAGATCGGAAAGCGTGCGGACGTCTTCACAACGCTCGGATCGGTTTTCGTGACGCGCCGCGATCATGCGCTGATCTTTGCCCAGGTCTTCGATCTGTTCTTTCGCGCTGCCGAGGAATGGAAGAGCATGCTGGATTCGATCCCGCTGCCGGTTCAGGCTAAGAAGCCACCGCCGCCTGCCGCGCGGCGCGTTCACGAGGCGCTGGCGCAGCCGGCGATCGCGGGCGAGGGCGAGGTGTCGGAGGAGCGGGAGGTCCGGCTCTCCGTCTCCGACCGCGAGGTGCTGCAGACGAGAGACTTTGCCCAGATGAGCGCGGCTGAGATCGCCGAAGTCACGCAGGTCATCGCGAAGATGAGGCTGCCGCAGGCCGAGCTTCGCACCCGGCGCACCCGGCCCGATCATCGCGGGCTGCGGCTCGACCTGCGGCGGACGCTGCGCGGCAGCCTTCGCACCGGCGGCGATATCGTCGATATTCATCGCCTGGGTCCGGTCGACAAGCCGGCTCCGATCGTGGCGCTCCTGGATATTTCCGGCTCCATGAGCGAATATACCCGGCTGTTCCTGCATTTCCTCCACGCCGTCACCGATGCGCGCAAGCGCGTCTCGGTCTTTCTGTTCGGGACGCGGCTGACCAACGTCACCCGCGCGCTACGGGCGCGGGACCCGGACGAGGCGCTGGCCGCCTGCTCATCCGCGGTCGAGGACTGGGCCGGCGGAACGCGGATCGCGACCTCGCTGCATAATTTCAACAAGCTGTGGGGCCGACGCGTGCTGGCGCAGGGCGCGATCGTGCTGTTGATCACCGACGGGCTGGAGCGTGAGGCCGACTCCGGGCTGGCGTTCGAGATGGATCGGCTGCACCGCTCCTGCCGGCGGCTGATCTGGCTTAATCCGCTATTGCGCTATGATGGCTTTGAACCGAAGGCACAAGGAATTAAATTGATGCTGCCGCACGTTGACGAATTTCGTCCGGTGCATAATTTGTCGTCTATCAAGGGGCTGATGGCCGCGCTGTCCCCGGCGCCCGTATCGCGTCGCCGCGATCTCCACCGCCATACAGCTTGAACAGAGTAAGTCCGCCATGCTCGATCGCGACGAGGATATTTTGAAGGCGGCCGAGGACTGGCAGAAAGCCGGTCACGGCGTCGCGCTCGCGACGGTGGTCGAAACCTGGGGGTCGGCCCCGCGTCCCGCCGGTTCGAGCCTTGTCGTCAACGACGATGGCACGTTTCTCGGCTCGGTCTCCGGCGGATGCGTCGAAGGCGCCGTGGTGGCCGAGGCGCTGGACGTGATCTCCAGCGGCACGCCCAGGATGCTCGAGTTCGGCGTGGCTGACGACGCGGCCTGGAAGGTCGGACTGTCTTGCGGCGGCACCATCCGTGTCTTTGTCGAGAAAGTCGGCTGACCGTGAAATGAAACCTGCCACGCTTGCAGAGATCAACAGGGAGCGGGCCGCGCGGCGGCCGGTGATCGTGGTGACTGATATCGGTAATGGCGAACAACGTATCGTCAAGGCTGCCGATCTCGCCGGCGACCCCCTGCATGTGGAGCTGGACAGACACCTGCGCATGGGCAAGAGCGGAACGGTCGAAATCGGCGGCCGAAAGCTGTTTCTGAACGTCTATGCGCCGACGGCGAGGCTCGTGATCGTCGGCGCGGTCCACATCAGCCAGGCGCTGGCTCCTCTCGCGCGGTCGCTCGGCTATGACGTCACCGTGGTCGATCCGCGCTCGGCATTTGCCAGTCCTGAGCGGTTTCCAAACGTGCCGCTGATCGCCGAATGGCCGGACGTTGCACTGCCGCCGCTCGATATCGATCACTATACCGCTTTCGTCGCGGTCACCCACGATCCCAAAATCGACGATCCGGCGTTGCTGCATGCCCTTGAGCGTGATTGTTTTTACATCGGGGCCTTGGGATCCTTGAAAACCCACGCCAGGCGCGCCGAGCGCCTGAAGGCGCTGGGCGCTTCCGAGGCCGACATCGCGCGCGTCCATGCGCCGATCGGACTGGAGATTGGCGCCATCTCGCCTTCCGAGATCGCCTTGGCCATCATGGCGGAAATCACGGCGGAGCTGCGGCTGCCGAAAGCGAGTGCGGCATGAAATTTGGTCCAGCTACCCCGGACGATGCGATCGGCGGCGTCACCGTTCATACCCTGCGTCAGGGCGCGTTCGTGCTCAAGAAGGGCACCACCATCGGGCCGGTGGAGGTCGAGGCTCTGAACAGGGCGGGCGTGAAAGAGGTGGTCGTCGTTCGCCTCGAGGACGGCGACGTGTCCGAGGACGAGGCCGCGTCGGATGTCGCCAAGGCCGTCGCCGGCGAGGGTGTCACCGTCGAGCGGGCCTTCACCGGCCGCGCCAATCTGTTCGCGGCGCGGGCCGGCGTATTGGTGATCGATCGGGCGGCGGTCAACCGCATCAACAATGTCGACGAAGCCATCACCTTTGCGACGCTCCCGGCCTACAAGCCGGTGGTCCAGGGCGAGATGATCGCCACCGTCAAGCTGATTCCGTTCGGCGTCGAGGCGGAACTGCGCGATGCGGCGGTTGCGGCGGCGCGCCGCGACGTTTTGCGCGTTGCGCCTTACCGCATCAAACGGGTCGGCGTCGTTTCCACCATCCTTCCCGGGCTGGCGCCGAAGGTGATCGACAAGACGTTGCGCGTGACCGCCGACCGTCTTGCGCCCGCCGGCGCAACGATGATCGCCGAACGGCGGGTGCCGCACGATCAGGCCGTGCTGTCGGCCGCGATCAAGGAGATGCTCGATCTCGGCGCCGAGCTGGTTATCGTGTTCGGCGCGTCCGCCATCGCCGATCGTCGCGATGTCATTCCCGCGGCTCTGACCGGCGCGGGTGGCGTGGTCGAGCACTTTGGCATGCCGGTCGATCCCGGAAACCTGCTTCTGATCGGAAAAGCGCGCGGCGTGCCGGTTCTGGGTGCTCCGGGCTGTGCGCGGTCTCCTGTCGAGAACGGGTTCGATTGGGTGCTGATGCGCCTGCTCGCCGGATTGAAGGTCGCCCGCCGCGACCTGACCGCGATGGGGGTCGGCGGTCTGCTGATGGAAATCGTGACGCGCCCGCAACCGCGTATTTCGCCGGCGACCGACAGCAACAACAATATCGCGGCGGTGATCCTCGCGGCCGGGCGTTCGACCCGCATGGGCGGCCATAACAAGCTGCTGGCGGAGTTCCATGGCAAGCCGCTGGTTCGCGTCGTGGCGGAGCAGGTGCTGGCGTCGAAAGTATCGAGCGTGACTGTCGTCACCGGCTATCAGGCCGCGGAGGTGGAGCGCGCGTTGCGCGGGCTGAACGTCACGTTCGTGTACAATCCGGATTTTCCCACCGGCCTTGCCAGTTCGCTCAAGGCCGGCATCGGCGTGGTTCCGAAAGAGGCGGGCGGCGCGCTGATCTGCCTCGGCGACATGCCTCTGATCGATGCGCATATCCTCGATCGGCTGATCGCGGCTTTTGCTCCCGATCGCGGCATGCTGATCGCGGTCCCCGTCAGCGGAGGCGCCCGCGGCAATCCGGTGTTGTGGTCGCGGCGATTTTTCGGCGAACTGATGTCGCTCGAAGGCGACGTCGGAGGGCGCAATCTCATCACGCGGCATACCGAGGTGGTGGCGGAGGTCGCCGTCGAAGATCAGGGCGCATTTCTGGACATCGATACGCCCCAGGCGCTGGCCGCGATGCAGCGCGGCTGATCGCAGCGAACTCTGAAGAGGGCGCGGACGCGTGGCGGCAGGCTACGATCCACACCAGATAGGTCTGAATGGGGTGATTCAGTCAGACTGTTCGCCCAGGTCGCGTGCGTCGCGCTTGGTAAATTCATCATATAATTCAGATGTATAGATTACATCACGACGGATTGACCGCTCGCGTCAGAGCCATATATTGAATTTGACTGACTAGTCAGTCATATTTGTTTCATGAAAACCGCGAAAGCAAAATCACGAAAAATCGCAACTGCAAGCTCCGCCAATACTCGGGCGGTTGCAGGCTCGGCGGGTGGCGCGACATCCGCACAGACCGGCAGGCCGGCGAAGCCTCCGAACCGGGCAGAGCGGGCGGCGCAACGGCGGGAGGCGATCATCACGGCGGGTCTCGATGAATTCACCGCGCGTGGCTTTGCCGCGACCCGCCTGGACGACGTCGCCAGACGCGCCGGAGTCGCCAAAGGCACGATCTATCTGCACTTCAAGGACAAGGAGGCGCTGTTTCAGGAGCTGGTGAGAACGGCGCTTGTACCGCTGATCGGAAACCTGGCAGCCGCGCCCGCCGCCGGTGGATCGGTGCGCGATATCCTCGAACGCTTCGCCGAGACTTTTGTGCGTGAGATCGCCGAGACCAAGCGCGGCGATATCGTTCGCCTGATCGTCGCGGAGGGCGCACGCTTTCCGTCGCTCGCCGATTTCTATTTTCGTGAAGTCGTTTCGCGCGGCCTCGCGGCCATGCGCAAGCTGATCGAGAGCGGTATCGCGCGCGGAGAGATCAGCAACGCGCGCCTTGCCGACTTCCCCCAGATCGTCGTTGCGCCCGCCCTGGTCGCCGTGATGTGGCATGGCCTGTTCGGCCGGCATGCGCCGCTCGATGCCGTGGCAATGCTGAAGGTTCATCTTGATCTGATCTTTGGCGAACGGAGGGTTTCATGACCACGCTGGGCGTCATCGTGCGTGCCGGCGCCGTATTGGCGTTGACGGTTCTCGCTGCCGGCTGCGGTCCGAAGTCACCGCCGGGTTATCAGGGCTGGGTTGAGGCCGACATGATTTTTGTCAGTCCCGACGAGAGCGGCCGTGTCACCAGACTGAACGTGCGCGAGGGCGATGCTGTCGAGGTCGGCACACTTCTCTATTCGGTCGACGACGACCTGCAGCAGGCCGATCTCAATCAAAACAAGGCGACGCTGGCGAATGCGCAGCAGACTTATGACCGCGCGGCCTCGCTGAGGAAAACCGGGGCGGGCACTCAGGCGACTCTGGATTCCGCCGTTTCGACGCTGCGTGTTGCCGAAGCGCGGGTCAACACCTCGGAAACGCGGCTGTCGCGTCGCAAGGGTTTTGCGCCGGTCGCAGGGACCATCCAGCAGATCTATTTTCGCGAGGGCGAAATGGTGCCGGCGCAGCGGCCGGTGCTGTCGATCATGCCGCCGGGTAACATGAAGATTCGTTTTTTTGTATCGGAACCCGATTTGCCGAAACTCAAGATCGGGCAGGACGTCCGCATCACCTGCGACAACTGTGCGTCCGATCTGGCGGCCAAGATTTATTTCATCGCCACTCAGGCCGAATACACGCCGCCGGTGATTTACAGCCTCGAGGAGCGCAACAAGCTGGTGTTCCTGATTCAGGCGCGGCCCAACAGGCCGGACAATCTTCGGGTGGGGCAGCCGATCACCGTTCAACTCGACGCCGCGACGACACACTGAGGGCCGCGTTGTGAGCCAGGCAGCCATGAAAGCATCCGACATCGCGATCGAGGTTTCCGGCCTGTCCAAGTCGTTCAAGGGTCGCGAAGTCGTGCACGATCTGTCCATGACGGTGAAGCGTGGGATGATCTACGGCTTCCTCGGTCCCAACGGCTCCGGCAAGACCACCACCATCCGCATGCTTTGCGGACTGCTGACGCCGGACAGCGGCGAGGGCACCTGCCTCGGCTATGACATCCGGCGCGACGCCGACAAGATCAAGCGGCGGGTCGGCTATATGACCCAGCGTTTCAGTCTTTATCAGGACCTGTCGGTACGCGAGAATCTGGAATTTGTCGCACGGCTCTATGGCATGCGGAATGCGCCGCGCGCGGCGGCGGCCATGATCAAGCGGCTCGGTCTCAATGGCCGCGAGGAGCAGTTGGCCGGCGAATTGTCCGGCGGCTGGAAGCAGCGTCTCGCGCTCGGCGCCTGCACGCTGCCGAACCCGCAACTTCTGCTCCTCGACGAGCCGACCGCCGGCGTTGATCCCAAGGCGCGACGCGAATTCTGGAACGAGATTCATGCGCTGGCCGCTGATGGCCTGACGGTGCTGGTCTCGACGCACTACATGGACGAGGCTGAACGCTGTCATGAGATCGCCTACATCGCCTACGGTCACCTGCTGGTGCACGGCACCGTGGACGACGTTATCGCAAAGTCGGCGCTGACCACCTACACGGTCGCGGGCGGCGACATCAACGAGTTGTCAGTCGAACTGGCAGGCAAGCCGGGAATCGACATGGCCGCGCCGTTCGGCACCAGCCTGCATGTCTCGGGCCGCGACAAGGCGGCGCTCGAGGCGACGATCGCGCCGTTTCGCAACCGCAGCGATCTGCATTGGCAGCAGAGCGAGCCGTCGCTGGAAGACGTGTTCATCGAACTGATGAGCCGCTCGAAGGACAATTTCCAATGAGCGCCGCGGACGACCGCCCCGCCGAAAGGGAGATGCCGTTCGGTTTCTGGCGGCGCAGCTACGCCATGCTGGTGAAAGAGTTCATCCAGCTCCGGCGCGACCGCGTCTCGTTCGCGATGATCGTGATGATTCCGGTGATGCAGCTTCTGTTGTTCGGCTACGCCATCAACACCACGCCGCGTCATCTGCCGACCGCTGTCCTGATGCAGGAGGATAGCGATCTTGCGCGCTCGATTCTCAAGGCGTTGGAAAATACATCCTATTTCCGTTTCACCCAGGAAGTGCACGACGTCGATACTTTCGACAATCTCCTGAAATCCGGCAAGGTCTTGTTCGGCGTCGAGATTCCGCGCGGTTTCGAGCGCGGCGTGCGGCGCGGCGACCGTCCGGCGCTGCTGGTTGCCGCCGATGCCACCGATCCCGTCGCCGCCGGCTCCGCATTGGGTGCGCTCGGCCCCATCGTGCAGACCGCGCTCGCGCACGATCTGTTCATCGGCAATCCACCCGATCCGCCATTCGAGATTCGTGCGCATGCACGTTACAACCCCGCGGCGTCCTCGCGGTTGAACATCGTGCCCGGGCTTGTCGGCACCATCCTCACCATGACCATGCTGATCTTCACGGCCTTGTCGGTCACGCGCGAGATCGAGCGGGGCACCATGGAAAGCCTGCTTTCGATGCCGATCACGCCGGTCGAGGTAATGATCGGCAAGATCCTGCCTTACGTGCTGGTGGGTTTCATCCAGGCGGCACTGATCATCGGCATCGGAGCGCTGCTGTTCGGCGTTCCCATCGAGGGAAGCCTGACGCTGCTGGCGTTGCTGTCGACGCTGTTCATCACGACCAACCTGGCCGTTGGATATACGTTCTCGACCATCGTACAGAACCAGCTCCAGGCGATGCAGATGTCGATGATGTTCTTCCTGCCAAGCATCCTGCTGTCCGGCTTCATGTTTCCGTTCGCGGGTATGCCGGTCTGGGCGCAGTATGTCGGTGAATGCCTGCCGCTGACGCACTACGTCCGGATTGTCCGCGCCATCATGCTGAAGGGCGCGACGCTGCAAAACCTGCAGTACGATACGCTCGCATTGCTGACGCTCATGCTGGTGGCGATGGTGATCGCGGTGACGCGATTCCGCCGCACGCTGGATTAGATGATCCCGAAAGTGGAAACCGGCTTTCGGACAGGATCGGCCCGATCAAACGATTTCGAAAACGTCACTTCCGGAACAGAACGCCGATCCGCCCATAGATGCCGTTGCGGTCGAAACTGTCTTCGAGGTAGCCGGCGCCGACCGACCATTCCACCGGTCCGGTCTTGAAACCCGTGAGGTGCGCGCCGATCCGGTATTGGGTGGAATACTCGTCGGCGGATGCGGCGATTTCAGGCCCGATCCAGAATCTGTCCCACAAGCGCCAGCCGGCCGCCGCACGGGCGCTGTATCCCGATCCGATGGTCGTGGCCGAAGCGGCCGCCGCCACCATCATCGCGGGCGTGGGCTCCCACCATAACTCGGTCGCGATGCGAGCGCCGAAGTTGCTGCCGCGCAGCTTGTCGGTTGGAACATCCGGTTTCAACGCATGACTTTCGAGGGCGGGCCCTGCGAAGACCTTGATCTCGACATTGCCGCGCTTGACGCGCCATCCCGGCAGGACCGAAGCGCGGAAGATGTTGGTGGTGAAGTGCTGCGTCGGCGTATCGTAACGCTCGAAATCATCGGACATGAACAGTCGGATCAGGAAGCCGTCCTTATTCAAGTCTCCCTGCGGCGCCAGCATCATTCCATCGTAGCCGGCCTGTCCGTTACGCCAGAGATCGACACCGCTGAAAAACAGGAAACGTTCGGGTTTCGAGCCGCCGACGAGCGTGTCGGCCAACGGCGGACCGGATGCCGGCTGGGCCAATGACCGAGCCATGACCGCACATGCCAGCACGGCGGCCAAAGTTGGTGCGCGCGACTTTTTCCAACGCACTGAGCCCCCACAAGCCCGAACGCCCATCCGTACAACTACTGATAGCAGGCGGTCGCAACGGCGCGTAAGGGAACAATAAGCGAACTTCCACATGGCCCGGAGCCGCTACTGATGGGATCAGAAGCGGCTCCATGTTTTGGGTTCGCAGCGTTTTCTTCGCGCGCCCGGTCGCAATCCATCCTCGGGTCAAGCCCAAGGATATGCTTTGCCCGCACTGGCTGCAGGACGCCGTCGGCTCTCACATCCGCGGTGCGGGCTAGGACCTCGCCGCGCGTCGGAATGCGAATGTCAAATTCAAAACTCCACTGGCAACACATGTTTGCGAGTGGTCTTTCGATTCCAACATTCGCAAGAATGCGCACTGAAACAGGACGCGAATGCTAGAATCGGCCCACGAGGTTCTCGATCTTGGCGCCGGTGCGCTCTTTGATGACTTCGGCGATCCAGCGGCGGTGGCAGTGCTGATGATCGCGCTCATAGCAGAGAATGCAGACAGGCCCGGCTTGCCTGACGAGCGCTGAGAGTTCGTCCAATTCCTCGCGCGCCTGCGGTGTCTTCAGATGCGCTGTGTAGATGTCGCGCAGCACATCGAACTTGCCGCTCTGCCGGGCCAGCCGGCCCTGCTTCGGCGTCCCGAGTCCGCGCAGGTGCAGGTAGGCGATGCCACGGCCATGGAGGTTCGTTGCGAGCTGGTTCTTTGAAAGGCCGGGACGGCGCGACGACGTGACGGCGCGGACATCGACCAGCAGCTTGACGCCGGCCCGTTCCAGCTCGTCCAGCACGGCGCTCGCGGGCGTCTGCTCGTAACCGATGGTGAAGAGCCGGCTTTCCGCCGTCATGTCGTGTCCTCCCGTCACCTGATGCGTTCGATCAGCTCCATGGCGCCTGCGGGTGCGCGCACCTTGCCTTCATGGATCACGTAAGCGAAGACGTCGCGCGGTATTTTCTTCGGCCTGGCAGTGTCGATGCGGGGTAGGTCGTCCGGCTCGCCGCCTTCCGCCCAAGTCCGAAATCGCTCGGCCCAGGCGTCGAGTTGTTTCGGAGGATAACAGGTCTTGATGTCGTCGCTTCCCTTCTGCAAGCGGGCATAGACGAAATCCGCGACGACGTCGGCGATCGCCGGATACTTGCCGTGCTCGGCGAAGACGACGGGCACCTCGAACCGCCGCAGCAGCGCGATGAACGCAGGCGTGCAAAAGCTGTCGTGGCGGACTTCGACCACATGCCGCAGCGCGCGCTTTTCCAGCTCCCGCGGCAACAGCTCCAGGAATTTGCCGAAATCGGCTTCGTCGAACGTCTTGGTCGGGGCAAACTGCCACAGCACTGGTCCAAGCCGGTCCCCAAGTTCCAGCACGCCCGACTCATAGAAGCGCTTCACCGAATCACCGGCCTCGGCCAGTACGCGCCGATTGGTGGCGAAGCGCGGCCCCTTGAGTGAGAACACGAATCCGTCAGGCACCTCGCGCGCCCATTTGCGGAAACTTTCCGGCTTTTGCGACCCGTAATACGTGCCGTTGATCTCGATCGAGGTGAGTTTCGAGGCGGCGTAGGCTAGCTCCTTCGCCTGCGCCAGCTTGTCCGGATAGAAAACGCCGCGCCACGGCGCGAAGGTCCAGCCGCCGATGCCGATGTAGATCTTGCCTGCCTTGCCTGCCATCTGACGTGCCCCTTGCGAATGTTGCGGCCGTACCTATCTCAGTCCCAACGGCGGTGTCGAAGCTCGTTCCATCGCCGGGACGACCACGGGATAACTCGGCTGCGCCGGATGTACGCGCGCCCTGTTGTTCGTGGTCGTTGTTGTTCCAGTTCTTGGCGTTCGGCCTGATTTCCATATATTTTCAGCTTTTGGAAGAATTGGACACCCGCTGATTCGGCTGGCTGATGCTCGATGCCGGTCGCCTTGGCATCTGCGACCGCCACGGATATATGCTGGCGCCATGAATGAAGCCCTCAGGCCGGATCCGGTCGAACTGACAGCCAGAGTGACGCCCCAGCTTTCCGTCGTCGTGCCGACCTTCAACGAGCACGACAACGTCGTCGCGCTGTACCGCAAGCTGTCCATCGCGCTGGCGGGAATTGCGTGGGAAGTCATCTATGTCGATGACAACTCGCCCGACGGCACCTCCGAGGTGCTGCGGAAGCTGGCCGCGACCGATCCGCGCGTTCGCTGCATCAGGCGGATCGGAAGGCGCGGCCTCTCGGGCGCCTGCATCGAGGGCATTCTGGCGTCGAGCGCGCCGTGCGCTGCGGTGATGGATGCCGATCTTCAGCACGATGAAACCCGGTTGCCGACGATGCTCGCGCTTCTGGAAAACGGCTCCGCCGACCTCGTCGTCGGCAGCCGCTATATCGAAGGCGGCAGCGCCGACAGCTTCGACAAGCAGCGCGCCGGTTTCAGCATGCTTGCAACGTCGGTTGCAAAAAAACTGCTGCGCGTCGACATCGCCGACCCTATGAGCGGTTTTTTCATGATCCGCCGCGACCGCTTCGAACGGCTTGCGCCTGAGCTTTCGACCCAGGGATTCAAGATCCTGCTCGACGTGATCGCCACCGCCCACGGCAAATTGCGGGTCACGGAAATTCCCTTCACCTTCGGTTCGCGGCTGCATGGCGAGAGCAAGCTGGATTCGATGGTCGCGCTGGACTTTCTGGGTCTCGTGCTGGCGAAGCTGACGCGCGATGCGGTGTCGTTGCGGTTCCTGCTGTTCGCGCTGGTTGGATCGGTTGGCCTCGTCGTGCACTTCGTCGGTCTGCTCATTGCGCTTGATGCGCTGCGATGGCCGTTCCCGCATTCCCAGGCCTTCGGCGCGCTCCTGGCGATGACCAGCAATTTCCTGCTCAACAATTTCCTGACCTATCGCGATCAGCGCCTGAAGGGGCTCGGCCTGCTGCGTGGTCTCCTTGTTTTCTACCTGGTTTGCAGCGTCGGCCTGTTTGCCAATGTTGGCGTCGCGTTCTCGGTCTACGATCAGGAGCCGATCTGGTGGCTGGCGGGTGCGGCCGGGGCGCTGATGGGCGTGGTCTGGAACTACGCGGTATCCAGCCTGTTCGTCTGGCGCAGACGATAGCACGGCGATGACCGAGACGCGGACCGTCCGCGCCGTTGTTGTCACAGTCCTCGTGCTGGTGGCGCTGCGCCTCGTCTGCGCGGCGCTGACGCCGCTGACGTTCGACGAGGCCTATTACTGGACATGGTCGAAGCATCTGTCCGGCGGCTATTACGATCATCCGCCGATGGTGGCGATCGTGATCCGCCTCGGCACCATGATCGCGGGCGATACGGAATTCGGCGTGCGGCTGGTATCGATCCTGCTGGCGCTGCCCATGAGCTTCGCGATCTACCGCACGACAATGCTGCTGTTCGACAGCGCAAGGGCGGCGGCGTCGGCAACCGTTTTTCTCAACGTCACGCTGATGGTCGCGGCCGGCACCGTGATCGTCACGCCGGACGCACCGCTGATGGCGGCATCGAGTTTCGTGCTGCTGTGTCTCGCCAAATTGCTCGTGACCGGGCGCGGGACGTGGTGGCTCGCGGTGGGCGCGGCCGTCGGCGCGGCGCTGCTGTCGAAATACACCGCGCTGTTCTTCGGTCCGGTGATCCTGATCTGGCTGCTCGCCGTGCCGGAGTTGCGGCGCTGGCTGCGGACGCCGTGGCCTTATCTCGGCGGGCTGGTGGCACTGGCGATGTTCTCGCCCGTGATCATCTGGAACGCCGAACATCATTGGGCATCCTTCGTCAAGCAGTTCGGCCGCGCGCGCGTGGACCAGTTCACCCTTCGCTATATCGTCGAGCTGATCCCGACCCAGATCGTTTTCGCGACCCCTCCGGTGTTCGCTCTCGCCGCGATGGGGTTGGTTGCATTGTCGAAGCGTGGCGAGGGCACGCGCGCCGCGCGCGTGCTGATCAATGCGACGGTGTGGACGTTGACGATCTATTTCGTCTGGCATTCGCTGCATGGCCGCGTCGAGGCCAACTGGTTTGGGCCAATCTATCCGGCGCTGGCGATCGCGGCGGCGGTAGCGTCCGACATCGCGCGCTGGCAGCAGCGCGGGCGGCGTTTCGCCGATCTCTGTCGACGCTGGGCGGTGCCCGTGGGCGTTACGATGTTGGTGGCGCTGGTGGTGCAGGTGAACACCGGCCTTCTGTCAGGATATCGGCGCGATGCCTCGGTGCGCAGCGTCGGCGTCGGCGTGCGCGATCTCGCCGCCGGGATCGAAGCGTTGCGCGTGAAAAACGGCGCGCACTGCGTGCTCGCTCAGGGCTATGGCGTGACGAGCTGGCTTCGATTCTATCTGCCGAAGGGCACGTGCGTGGCGCAGCATTTCGAGCGCATCCGCTGGATCAACGCGCCGCCGCCGGACGCGAACCAACTCACGGGCAGGTTGCTTTACGTCGATGACGGGTCGGACAACTGGCCGCGGGTCGCGCAATATTTCAATCACGTCGAAAGGGTCGCAACGCTCCAACGCAAACGTGGCCCGCTGACGGTCGATACCTTTGCGATCGACGTGGTGGCGGAGCCCAAGGGCAACGTGCTGGAGCCGTTGCCGGAGGAGTTGAGGTAAGCGCACGCTTGCGCCATTTGCGTAGAAATAATCCGCGTCGATCTCCAGACGTGCAAAAATATTCCTGTCGTCATTCCGGGGCGCGAGCCTTTTGCGAGCGAGCCCGGAATTCAGAACCCCAGCGGTCGCGATGGCTTGCTATGTCTATCTGCTTGCCAGCAAAAAGCATGGCACGCTCTATCTCGGCGTCACGAACGATATCGTGCGACGCGTCCACGAGCATCGGACAAAATCTGTAGAGGGATTCACTAAGCGCTACAACGTCGACAAGCTTGTGTGGTTCGAGACTTACGACGACATTGCCCATGCCATCACGCGAGAAAAAGAGCTGAAGAAGTGGCGTCGCGATTGGAAGATTCGTCTGGTCGAGGAAGATAATCCAAATTGGACTGATCTTTATCCGAGCATTGCGAGCTAACGCCTGACGGATATGGCCCCGGGGTCAGAATAGTTCGAGCGCTTCTGACAAACGTTCGTCATTCCGGGGCGCGAACATCTTGTGAGCGAACCCGGAATCCATAACCCCTGTCTTGGCGATTACAGATGAACGCAAGGACAGGGCGTATGGATTCCGGGCCCGCGCCAAGCGGCGCGTCCCGGAATGACGGCGGGGCAAGCATGATCCCGAAAAGTGGAAACCGGTTTTCGGAAAAGATCATGCTCAAACAAAAGATAAGCGACGATCCTGATTCAGTTGAAACAGACTCTAGGGATTTCTTCGCTTTTAATAAAGACAAACAAAAAACCCGGCATCGCTGCCGGGGGTTTTGCGTTTCCTAGAGCTTGCCTGAAGCAGATCCCGCTCCGCGGAATGGCATGAGTGCCGCATCGCGTTTGAGAAACGTGGATCAGAAATCCATGCCGCCACTGAAAGCCGGGCTTGGCCGGCTTTGTGCATTTGAGAGTCACATATCGGCGGTGATCAAACAAAAGGGCGCAGCTTTCGCCGCGCCCTCGTGGTGTTGGATACTGGCGCGGATCAGAAATCCATGCCGCCCATGCCGCCGCCCGGCATCGCCGGGGCAGGGGGGTTCTTCTTCGGCAGTTCGGCGACCATCGCTTCGGTGGTGATGAGGAGCGAGGCGACGGACGCGGCGTTCTGGATCGCGGTGCGCACGACCTTGGTCGGGTCGATGATGCCCTTGGAGATCAGGTTGCCGTATTCGCCGGTCTGCGAGTCGAAGCCGTAGGAATACTGCTCCTTCTCGAGGATCTTGCCGACGATGACGCTGCCGTCCTCGCCCGCGTTGATCGCGATCTGGCGGGCCGGCGCGGACAGCGCCTTGCGCACGATCTCGACGCCGGTCTTCTGGTCGTCGTTCTGGGTCTTGATGCGCTTGAGTTGCTCGGAAGCGCGGAGCAGGGCGACGCCGCCGCCCGGCACGATGCCTTCCTCGACCGCCGCGCGGGTCGCATGCATCGCGTCGTCCACGCGATCCTTGCGCTCCTTCACCTCGACCTCGGTCGCGCCGCCGACGCGGATCACCGCGACGCCGCCGGCGAGCTTGGCCAGACGCTCCTGCAGCTTCTCGCGGTCGTAGTCCGAGGTGGTCTCCTCGATCTGCGCCTTGATCTGCGCCACGCGCGCCTCGATGTCGGCTTTCTTGCCGGCGCCGTTGACGATGGTGGTGTTCTCCTTGTCGATCATCACCTTCTTGGCGCGGCCGAGCATCTGCAGCGTGACGTTCTCGAGCTTGATGCCAAGGTCTTCGCTGATCGCCTGACCGCCGGTCAGGATGGCGATGTCCTGCAGCATGGCCTTGCGACGATCGCCGAAGCCCGGCGCCTTGACGGCGGCAACCTTGAGTCCGCCGCGCAGGCGGTTGACCACGAGCGTCGCCAGCGCCTCGCCTTCGACGTCTTCTGCGACGATCACCAGCGGCTTGCCGGTCTGCACCACGGCTTCCAGCAGCGGCAGCAGCTCGTTCAGCGACGACAGTTTCTTCTCGTTGATCAGGATATAGGCGTCGTCCATCTCGACGCGCATCTTTTCGGCATTGGTGACGAAGTAGGGCGAGATATAGCCGCGGTCGAACTGCATGCCCTCGACGACGTCGAGTTCGGTCTCGAGCGACTTGGCTTCTTCGACCGTGATGACGCCCTCGTTGCCGACCTTCTTCATGGCGTCGGCGAGGAACTTGCCGATTTCGGAATCGCCGTTGGCGGAGATGGTGCCGACCTGCGCGATTTCTTCGTTCGAGGTGACCTTCTTGGAATTGCGGCCCAGGTCGGCGACCACGGCTTCGACGGCAAGGTCGATGCCGCGCTTCAGGTCCATCGGGTTCATGCCGGCGGCGACCGACTTGGCGCCTTCCTTCACGATCGCCTGGGCCAGAACCGTGGCGGTGGTGGTGCCGTCGCCGGCCGCATCGGCGGACTTGGAGGCGACTTCGCGCACCATCTGCGCGCCCATGTTCTCGAACTTGTCGTCGAGCTCGATCTCCTTGGCGACGGTGACGCCGTCCTTGGTGATGCGGGGCGCGCCGAACGACTTGTCGAGCACGACATTCCGGCCCTTGGGGCCAAGCGTAACCTTCACCGCATTGGCGAGGATGTCGACGCCGCGCAGCATCCTGTCGCGGGCTTCGACGCCGAATTTGACATCTTTGGCTGACATTGGTTGATCCTCAAATTTGATTTCGACGCCATGGCCGGGCTCGTCCCGGCCATCCACGTCTGTTTGCATGGATGGGAGCGAAGGCGCGGATCAGCGGGCGCAGACTTGCGAAACCCTGTCTGCGTCCCGGTGATGACGATCGCCGGTTACGCGGCCTTCTTCTTGGCCGGGGCGGCGTCGGTGAGAACGCCCATGATGTCGGACTCCTTCATAATGAGAAGGTCCTGGCCGTCGATCTTGACCTCGGTGCCCGACCACTTGCCGAACAGCACCCTGTCGCCGACCTTGATATCGACCGGGATCAGCTTGCCGGTCTCGTCGCGGCCTCCGGGACCGACGGCGACGACCTCGCCCTGCGACGGCTTCTCTTTAGCCGTATCCGGAATGATGATGCCGCCAGCGGTCTTCTCTTCGGCGTCGATGCGTTTGACCACGACGCGGTCGTGAAGCGGACGGAATTTCATACGGTCCTCCTAAGTTTATGAAGATAGATGATATTTCTGAATTTTTGGCAGTCGCGGCCAACGAGTGCCAAGGCGACCGGTCAGGACATAAGCCGTCGCGAAGATACGGGCAAGGGCAGAAGGCAGATTTTTTAGGAACTCCAAGAAAGCGACTTGCCGCCGGTCGATCGATCTCCCGCACCCTGACCCCTGATTATGTTAGCAGACGCGGTAAGGCGCTGCCAGAACTGAATTATTTAACACTCTATTGAATTTTTAGGCTTGTGATTAGCGTGTCGTGCGTCACTATTTTCTCGGACCGCAATAGGGCGGCGCCGTCAGGGCGTTGGTCCAGAATGTGGGCTCATCGGGGGGCTGGAGCGTTATTGCAGAAATCGGTCGCCAGCTTTTGCGATAGCGCTGCCTCCAAGGAGGTTTGGCATGGTCTCGAAAGGTGAAGTGCAATCCGGCGGAGTTTCGGACGACTTCCGCAAGCAAGTAGCGGGCTACGGATTGACGACGGCAGAAATCCTGTATCGCCGCCCGGACCGGCAGTGGCTGCTGCAAAGCTACGTCTGGCAAAACTACGACCTGTTTCCGAAATTCCCGGCGCTGTGCGACTTCCTCGCCTTTTGGGAAAGGCAACTTGAAGGACCGCTGGTCTCGGTGACGGTCGCCCATTCGAGGCTGATCAAGCCTGCGGAGCTGCGTGCGGTGGACGGCGTGTTCCGCCTGCATTGAGCGATGCCGCTGTGACAGGGCGTTGTCGGCGGTTATGCGATGAGATGCGCGCCGATCGCCGGAAGCGTCGCGTTTTTTCGTGCAATCGAGATATATGTCGCCGTCTTGACGCTGGAGCAGCCGCGCGTCATGTCATGATCGCTGCTGACGGCAAGGAGAGGTCATGGGTGACATCATCACCGCGGGCGTTCTGGTGATCGGCGATGAAATCCTGTCCGGGCGGACCAAGGACAAGAATATCGGCTTTATCGCCGAATACCTGACGAATATCGGAATCGACCTCAAGGAAGCTCGCATCGTTGCCGACGATGAAGCCGATATCGTCGCCGCGCTGAACGCACTTCGCAGCCGGTACACCTATGTCTTCACCACCGGCGGCATCGGTCCCACGCATGACGACATTACCGCCGACAGCGTCGGAAAGGCGTTTGGCGTCAGCGTCGATTATCACCCCGAGGTGGTGGCGCGGTTCAAGGAGCGCTACAAGAACCCCGGCGAATTGAACGAGGCGCGATTGCGCATGGCGCGCATTCCCGAGGGCGCCGAGCTTATTCAGAGCGCGACCATTCTTGCGCCCGGTTTCAGGATCGGCAACGTCATCGTCATGGCGGGCGTGCCTTCGATCATGCAGGCGATGATGGATATCGTCGCGCCGACGCTGCAGGCCGGCGAGCGGATGCTGTCGGAATCGGTGCGCGGCAATTGCCGCGAAGGCGATATCGGCACGCCGCTCCGCGCGATCGCCGAGGCGCATCCGGACACCACCATCGGCAGCTATCCGTTCCTCGACGAGAACGGCCAGCCGAACACGAGCCTTGTGGTGCGCTCGCGCGATCAGGCCAAGCTGACGGCGGCGATGAATGCCGTGAACGCGATGCTGGCGGGACTCAAGGCGACGCAGTAGACTATCCCTATTCCTGTATTTTCGGATGCGCATTCTCCTGCGCGGCTCCGGAATCCGAAGACTATGATCGAAACAGATTGCGGTTCACTCGTGCAAAGCGCCCGTGTTCCGGAACGACGACAAGGACTCACGTGATTCAGACCCCCGACAAGGCTTTTCCGGTGTCCTGGGATCAGTTTCACCGCGACTGCCGGGCGTTGACCTGGCGGCTGAATGAGACAGGACCGTTTCATGCGGTGGTCGCGATCACGCGGGGCGGCCTTGTGCCTGCCGCGATCGTGGCGCGCGAACTCGGCGTCCGCGTCATCGATACCGTCTGTATCGCGAGCTATGATCACACCAACCAGAGCAAGCTGACGGTGCTGAAGGGTATTTCCGATGCGACCGCGCAACTCGGTGGCGGCACCGGCAAGGGGCTCCTGATTGTGGACGACCTCGTCGACACCGGCGCGACCGCGCGGGTGGTGCGCGCCATGATGCCGAATGCGCATTTCGCCACCGTCTACGCCAAGCCGCTCGGCAAGCCGCTGGTCGATACCTTCATCACCGAAGTCTCGCAGGACACCTGGATTTACTTTCCGTGGGATCTCGGCCTCGCTTTTGCTCCGCCGCTGCGCGACGGCGCGGCGTGATTTTTGGACCAACCCTTGATCGTCATTCCGGGGCGCGAGTAAAACGAGCGAACCCGGAATCCATAGTCCCCGCCGTGGTTATGGATTCCGGACAGCCGCTTCGCGGCTTCCGGAATGACGAGAAGGATAGTTGCGAGGCACCACGCAATGCATCCTCTGCAAAACCGCGTCACGCCTACGGGCAATATCGTCGCGGTGCCGCAGCGTGGCGCTTTCACCGGCAATCGTGGCATCATTCATGATCCAGCGACGCGGACGCTTTTGAAACGTCGCTGGACCACGAAGGCCTGGATCGTCTGCGTCTGCGACTTCCGTGGCCGTCGCCGCGACGTGATGGCGACGCGGAGCTGGACAGAACTGTTCTTTCTCGACGAGGCGACCGCGCTCGCGGCAGGGCACCGTCCGTGTTTCTATTGTCGGCGCGCGGATGCCAACGCATTTCGTCTGGCGTGGGAGAGCGGCAATCGACACGGCAATGCGCACGCGCCAGAGATCGACTCGGTGCTTCATCGGGAACGGCTCGACGGCCGCGCAAAGCGGCTGCACTCGCTGCCGATGCCGCTCGACGAATTGCCCGACGGGGCGATGGTGCGGACGGGTGGCGAGAACTACCTGATCGCTGGCGGACGCCCCTTGTTGTGGACCTTCGACGGTTATCGCGAAGCGAGCTTGCCGCTCGCCGGTGCGCGGCTGATCACGCCGCCATCCACGGTGCGCGCGTTGCAGGCTGGTTATCGCGTAACGCTGCATGAGAGTATGGCGAGTTCGGTTCCACCACAGAATAAAGATATGTGAGCTTTCGACGTGGTGATGCCGGGTTCGTGTTGCCATCCACGTCCGTCTGGAGCAACAGTTGACAAGACACGGACGACCGGGCCAATCCGATCACACGAAACAGAGGAAGCTCGCTTATGATCGAATTCTTTTTCGATTGCTCCAGTCCCTGGACGTATCTCGCCTTTCATAACATCCAGCCGCTGGCGAAAGAGTTCGGCGAAAAAATCTCGTGGCGGCCGATTCTGGTCGGCGGGATATTCAATTCCATCAATCCGAGCGTTTATGCCTCGCGGGAGCATCCCGTACCGGCGAAGGTCCGCTACATGCATAAAGATCTGGCGGATTGGGCGCGGCTGGCGGGACTTACGATCAAGATGCCGCCGACTGTATTTCCCGTGAACAGCGTCAAGGCGATGCGCGGCTGTCTCTGGCTCGGCAACGATGCGATGGTTCCGTTCGCGACGTCGGTGTTCGAAGCCTATTGGCGCGACGACAAGGACATTTCCCGCGAGCCGGTGCTCGCCGAGATCTGCAAATCGCTCGAGATCGATCCGGAAAAACTTCTCACCGGCATCGGCGATGAAGGCATCAAGAACGAACTCAAGGCAAATACCGACGAGGCGATCGCGCGCGGCGCATTCGGGTCGCCGACGATCTTTCTGAACAAGACCGATATGTATTTCGGCAATGACCGCCTGCCTTTGATCCGCGAGGCGTTGCAACGGAAGAAGGCCGCATGACGCCCGCGCGCCGTTTGTCGCGAACGGATATTCCGCGAACGCGCGTTGCTAGACCCTCCTTGGATTGAGAAAAGCGCGGGCGCGCGCAATCAATTCGAGCTGTTCGGAGTTGTCCGTTCGCATTGCCGCGATCAGTTCGATCATCTTCTCGGCTTCCTTCAGCCTGGTTTCAGCAGCAATGCGACGCCTGCCTTCGCGGCCGAGTTGCTCGCCGATCGAGCGGTGGGATTGATCCAGCGCATCCCATTCCACGGCGGCGTCGCTGAGCGCCCTGGATTGCGCCTCGATAAGGTCCGCGGCCGCCGCGCAAGCCTTCGCGGCATCCTTCACGACGACGCCATGCCAAAGTTCGGTGAGATTGCGCTGGTAGCCGTCACTGAGCATTTCGGCGTCCTGCCGCAACCTCTCGATCAGCGCGTCCACATCCTCGCTCGATGGCATCGTCGTCTCCTGCATCTCAAACCCGCCGCGAAACTACTTCGACAATCGTCAATGCGACAGGCGGCATCAACTGCTTGCTTCGTCTATCCGTCAGGCCTCCGGCAGAAAAGTCGCCGCGCGCTCCCCGCGTTATCTCCAGAGAGAACGGGAGATGAACGCAATTCGCCAAAGACGAGGGCGCATTGCCATTGCATTTCGGCTCTAAGTGTTTGAAAAGAAAAGCGCGCGGGCATGGCGGAATCGGTAGACGCAAGGGACTTAAAATCCCTCGGCTCGCAGGAGCTGTGCCGGTTCGAGTCCGGCTGCCCGCACCACTTGTCCAGGATAAGTTCGATGACCCAGCACCAGCGCAATATTGTCACGCCGATCGATCCGGTGAAGCTGGACCGTCTGGCCGAAGTCGCGGTCAAGGTCGGCCTGCAGCTCGCAAGGGGGCAGGACCTCCTGATCACCGCGCCTACCGTCGCGCTGCCGCTGGTGCGGCGGATTTCCGAGCATGCCTACAAGGCCGGCGCGGGACTGGTGACGCCGTTCTTCTCCGATGAAGAGATCACGCTGTCGCGCTACAGGTTCGGACCGGATGCGGGTTTCGATCGGGCCGCCGGATGGCTCTATGAGGGTATGGCGAAGGCGTTTGGCGCCAACACCGCGCGGCTCGCCGTCGTCGGCGACAATCCGATGCTGCTGTCGGGCGAGGACGGTGCGAAAGTCGCGCGCGCCAACAAGGCGAACTCGATAGCCTATCAGCCGGCGCTCGAGAAAATCGTCGGCTTCGATGTCAACTGGAACATCGTCGCCTATCCCGGCGCGGCGTGGGCGAAACTGATGTTCCCCGACGATGGCGAGAGCGAAGCGGTGGGGAAACTCGCGGACGCTATTTTTTCCGCCTCGCGCGTCGACAATGATGATCCGATAGCGAACTGGACCGCGCACAACGCTGCTTTGCGCCAGCGCACCGACTGGCTCAACGGTCAGCGCTTTCATGCCCTGCATTATTCCGGGCCCGGCACCGATCTCACGGTCGGCCTGGCCGACGGCCACGAATGGGTCGGAGGCGCGTCCACGGCGAAAAACGGTATTGTCTGCAATCCGAACATTCCGACCGAGGAGGTGTTCACGACGCCGCACGCATTGCGCGTCGAGGGTCACGTGCGCAGCACCAAGCCGCTATCCTATCAGGGCACGCTGATCGACGATATCGCGGTGCGCTTCGAGAAGGGCCGCATCGTCGAGGCGAAGGCGTCGCGCGGCGCCGACGTGCTGAACAAGGTGCTGGATACGGATGAGGGCGCGCGCCGGCTCGGCGAGGTTGCGCTGGTGCCGCATTCCTCGCCGATCTCCAAGAGCGGGCTGTTGTTCTACAACACGCTGTTCGACGAGAATGCGGCCTGCCACATCGCGCTCGGCCAGTGCTACTCGAAGTGCTTCGTCGATGGCGGCAGGCTGTCGCCGGAGCAGATTGCGGCGCAAGGCGGCAACAAGAGCTTCATTCACATCGACTGGATGATCGGATCGGGTGAAACCGATATCGACGGCATCGCCAGCGACGGCAGTCGTATTCCCGTCTTCCGCAAAGGGGAATGGGCGTAAGCCGCCAGCACCTGGCCGCGTGGCCTCAATGCGGTCACGAGCCGGTGCTCTACGCAGCTTCGATCGCGCTTAGCGTAACTCGATGACATGCTGAACAGGGGACCATGTCGGACCGCATCGCCAAAAGCCGCCGTTCGGGGTTGCCAGATCACGGCGATTTTGGATCGAGCCGACCCAAAATCATGAACGTGATCTGTTCCAATATCCTCGAGCGGGATGCGGGCGGAAAGCCGCACCACGCTTTTACTCATCCCGCTCTCACCACCGCAATTGCGCTGGTGATCGCGGGCAGCGGTCTTGGCGGCTGCGCCAACCTCGGCGATGGCGCGATGTCGGGTGCGTTCGTCGATCCCGCGAAATACGAGCTCTACGACTGCAAGCAGCTCGACGAGCAGCGCAAATCCTTGGCGGCCCGCACGGCTGAGTTGCAGCAGCTGATCGACAAGGCCCATACCGGGGCCGCTGGCGCGGTCGTTGCCGAGGTGGCGTATCGCAACGACTACATTACCACGCGCGCATCCGCCAAGCTTGCCGATGAGGAATGGCAGCGGAACAAGTGTCATGAGGAGGCCGCAACAGCGGCCCCTGCGGCTGGCAGTCCGGGCACCGCACCTCGGCGGAGACGTTGATCTCAGGCGAATCTGCGGCGGCGGTCATGCGCCCGCGTCCTTCAAGTCAGGCCGCCAATTGTAGATCCAGTCCTGACGCGCCAGCATGCGCTGCGGTCCGATCGCCTTGATGACGAGATCTCGCGCCAGCGCGGCGGCTCCCGCGAGATGGCTGATCCGCCCGTTTCGCTCCGCAAGCGCCTGCACGCGTGCGACGCGCGCGCGGCGCAGGCCCGTGTAACGCGCAAGCGCAGCCGCGGCGCCGGCATTTTCGTTTGCGGCCTCGCCGAGACATTGAGCGAGCACGGCGGCATCTTCGATCGCCATGCCCGCACCTTGCGCCGCAAACGGCAGCATCGCATGGGCGGCATCCCCGAGGAGAGCCATTGCATCGCGGTGCCACGCGGCCATCGGCGGGATCGTAAACAACGCCCACTTGCGCCAGCCATCTGCGGCTACCGCGCCGATCATCGTGCGCGCCGGCTCAGACCAGCGCGCTTGCGCGAACCGGTGCTTGATGTCAGCGGCGTCGCCGGGGGCGCTCCAGCCAGGCTGATTCCATATATCCGGCATCACCGCGACGATGTTGATCTGCCTTCCGCCTGAGATCGGATAGGATACGAGGTGCGCGTGCGGTCCCATCCAGAGCCGCACGTATTGCGCGGTCCTGTCGTGCGGCAATTGAGACGCCTCGACAGTGCCGCGCCATGCGATCAGGCCGGAAAATTGCGGGCTCGTATCCGGAAACAGACGGGTGCGAAGCGTCGACCACACGCCGTCTGCGCCGATCAGCGCCCATGCGGTCTTGGCGCGATCTGTGCCGCCGCCCAAACTCACGGTGACGCCGTCGGCATGGGAAGTCGCGTCTTCCACCGCAGTGCCGAGGCGCAATTCGATATCTGGATGATTGCGAACCTGCTCCAGCAGCGCCGCCTGCAAGCCGCCGCGATGCATCACCCAATAGGGCGCGCCTGCGCGCAACGTGGCCGCCTCGCCGAGCGGCAGGCGGCAGATCTCGCCGCCGTGCCGCGCGCTCATGATGCTGACGGCCTCGGGCACCAGCGCGCGTGCGGATAGCCGCGGGTGCAGACCAAGGCCGATCAGAATGCGGGTCGCGTTCGGCGAGAGTTGCAGGCCCGCGCCGATTTCTTCGAGGCGCTCGGCTGTCTCGATGATGAGGACGCGGAAGCCCTTGGCGGCCAGGGCAAGCGATGCCGTCAGACCTCCGATTCCGGCACCGGCGATAACGACCGTGCGTGACGGGGTCACAGGCAGTTCAGGCCACCTTGTCTCTCACCACGCACTCCGGAGGGCGGGCCTGTCCGGCGCCGAGATCGGGTGCGAAGCGATACAGCGTCGAACAATACGGGCAGATGATTTCGCTGTCGTTGCCGAGATCGAGAAAGACGTGCGGATGATCGAACGGTGGATTGGCTCCGACGCACATGAATTCCCGCGAGCCGATATGGATAACGGCCACGCCTGCATCGTTATGGAAGTGTGGGACTACGTGATCAGACATGCTTTCCACCTTGGGTCGCTGCGCGGCATTCGACGCGCCGGACACGCAACGACATCGCGCGGCACCATACTGGCCGGCGGCTTCGATTCCTAGCTCGCCGGAAACGGATTTGGAAAAATTCGCGGGTCATTTATCCATACAAATTCGACATAATCCTGTCGTTGGGAGAAGCCCTTCTTTCGTCGGGGAAGTTGTGATTGAAAACCGGCACACCACCTTTTAAGGCCGATTTTACGGGATTTCGATGATGCGATGGCGAATTGGCGGCGCGATGACGGGAGCGGCGATGTGTGCAGCGGCCTTCGCCCTGCTGTGGCCGCATGCCAGGGACGCCGGCGCCGTGCTGATCGCGCAGGACGATCCCGCCCGCCTTTCCGATCTTCGTCTCGATTCCGCATTCCGGAACGATCCGGCGCTGGCGACGGAAAACATCGAGGCCGCGCTTTCGGCGCAAGATCCCGATCTCGCGAACAGCCTTGTCGATCTCGCGGCGGCGAGAGGACTATCGACGCCTGACGAACTATCTCAACGCGTCGCCACAGCCGTGAGAGAAGAAAATTCTACCGGACATATCGCCAAGAGATTTTTCATCGGGCTGCTCACCGGCAACGCGGATGACGGCGCGAGCCTCTCGGGCACTGTCGCCGGCGATCTGAGCGCATTCGGGGATGTCCGGGACCTCATGCGCGAGGGCAAGCATCTGGCAACGGGCGAGGATGCCGACCGGCTTCTGCTCGGGCTTGCCGCCACGGGTCTCGTTGTGACGGCGGCCACCTTCGTGTCGGTCGGCGGCGCCGCTCCGGTCCGCGCCGGCCTCACACTGGTCAAGGATGCTCGTAAGGCAGGACGGCTCGGCGAGGGGCTGAGCCGGTGGGCAGGCCGTTCGGCGCGCGAAATCGTCGATATGCGAAAACTGAAAAACGCGGTCGCGGCGGGGACGCTGGCGCGGCCCCGCCAGACCGCCGTCGCGCTCAAGGCGGCGATCCGCGCCGAGAAGGTCGGCGGATTGGTGCGCCTCGCCAAGGATGTCGGCCGCATCGGCGAGAAGTCCGGGACGCGGGGCGCGCTCGATACGCTGCGGATCGCGGAAGGCCCGAAAGATGTCGCGCGTGCTGCCCGGCTCGCCGAAACCAAGGGCGGCCAGACTCGCGCGATCGTCAAGATCCTGGGACGCGGCGCGCTGTTGCTCACCGCCGGCGCGTTCAATCTCGCGATGTGGGTGTTGAGCGCGGTGCTCGCGCTGTTCGGCTTCCTGTCGTCGATCAAGGCAACGACCGAGCGCCTGACGTTATCGTGGCTGCAACGTTCAAAAGCCAGGCGCTTGCGTCGGCAGCTTGCCGCGCAGTCTGCCGGCGGCGGCGCGCCGGCATAAAACGTTTCATCGGTCGTTTGCCGACCATCCCGTTTCCATCCCATTCACGGACCTGGCTGATGCTGAGCTTTCATCACGGCGACGTGGAAATTGCCTATCTCGACGAAGGCGAGGGCGATCCCGTGGTCCTCGTGCACGGCTTCGCATCGAGCAAGAACGTGAACTGGGTGTATCCGGCCTGGGTGTCGGAGTTGCGCAAGAACGGCTTCAGGGCGATCGCGTTCGACAATCGCGGTCACGGCGACTCCAGCAAGCTCTACGATCCGGAAGACTACCATATCGGCACGATGACGAGCGACATCACCGCGCTGATGGATCACCTCGGCATCGCGCGTGCCGACATCATGGGATATTCGCTCGGTGCACGGATGACGGGAATTCTGGCGCAGACCCGGCCTGAGCGGGTGCGGTCAGCGATTTTCGGCGGTCTGGGAATCGGCCTGATCGAGGGCGGCGGCCCCGGCGAAAGCGTCGCCAAAGCGCTGGAGGCGCCGTCGCTCGACGAGGTGACCGATCCGTTCGGCCGCACGTTCCGCGTGTTCGCCGATCAGACCCGCTCCGATCGTCGGGCGCTGGCGGCGTGTTTGCGCGGATCGCGGCGGCTGATGACGCAAGCCGAAGTCGCCAGCATCCTGGTGCCGACGCTGGTTGCCGTCGGCACCAGGGACGAGATCGCAGGATCGGCGCAGGCGCTCGCGAATATCATAGCGGGCGCCGAAGTGCTCGACATTCCCAATCGCGATCACATGCGCGCGGTCGGTGACAAGGTCTACAAGGAAGGCGTGCTGAAATTTCTGTCACGCCGGCCGTGAGGGCGATCCATAGCGGGCGGCGAGGGATCGCGCCGCTGCGATCAGCACCACGAATGTCGCGATCCAGACCATGCGCGCACCGTAACGGTTGTGCGGGCCCGATATCACGCCACAGATGAAGGCGTTGCCCAGCAGCGCGATGCAGGCCGTTATGGCAAGCAGTTCGAGGTCGTCAATGCGCCGTCGCCACAGAGCCGCCAAGGCGATCCCGGCGAGCAACAGCATCGAGGCGAGCGCGACCGGGATGTGAACCCAGTTGATCGCGGCGAACTTGATGCTCCAGTGCTGCTGCCGCGCGGCGCGCATGGCCTTCACCTGTTCGGGCAGATAGCGCTCGATGATGCCATAGGTATGCGGAATCCAGCCGCCGCTGCCTTCGCCGGTGCCGACCTGCACGAGTTGCTCCGCGGTGGCTTCGACCGCGGCTTCGGTCTGCCATAGCGGATAGGCGGCCAATGCTTCCGTGGCGATGAACTCCATCTCGTCGTTCATGCCATCGAAGCGGCCGAGCTTATTGAATATGCTGTCGTTGCCCCAGAGGAAGTCGTCGGCCGTCGCCGGCAGTTGGTTGCGATAGGGGCAGAGCTTCAGCTTGATCTTGTCGCAGTGGTCGTTGAGATAGCGCGCCACGATGCCGTCCTGCATCATGCGCCCGAACGACACGCCGGCGCCGCCCGGCGTCCACGCAAGCCGGCCCGACAGCGCGTAATTCGCAGCCAGCAGCATGAGCGCGCCGGCGACGAGCGTCAGGCAGCCCTGAACCAGTCCGGCGATCGGAAGTCTTCGGCCGAAAAACGGCTTGACGATCCACCCCGCGCAGCACAGGCCGAACAGCACGCCGAACGTCGCTGTGTGGGTCGCAGCCGCGAATGACGTGTAAAGAAACAGCGAGACTTTTTCGATCGTCGAAAGCTTGCCGTTGTGCATGACGAGAATAAACAGCGCGAGCACTGCCAGTCCCGCGAAAATGTCGGTCAGCAGCATGCTGGCGAGCCACGGCAGCGCGGTGCCGAGGATCAGGATGACGGCGATGCCGAGAAGCCGCCGCGGCTGCGCCATGCCGAGCACGCGCAGCGTCAGGTGCAGAATCCACAGCGTCAGCAGCGCCTGACATCCCAGATTGAGCCAGAAAAACGAGTCTTTTCCCAAGTGAAGATAGATGCCGTACACGGTCGAGCGGCTCGGCTCGAGATAGCCCTCGTACCATCGCGCCAGATAGCCGCCGGTGTCGTATTCGAGCAGCGGATAGCCGTTCCAGATCGCGGGGGCGAGCAGGAGGACGGGAATGACGATAGCCGCGATCCAGGCCCAAGGTGCCTCCGCGGCGCGCCTGTTGAGGACTCGGGTGGAAATGGGCGTGGCTCCGGTGGGCGGCGCGCCGTTCCGCCTGTTGAGTATCTGGCGCAAATGCATAACTTGTTTGACGTAAATTGGTCCGAAAGTGGCTTGAACTACGAAAATTCCGAACTGTCGGGGGTGACATGGAGCCCCGCCGGCGGGCCGATATGGTACGGTCGTTCAATTGCTTAGGTCGATTAACCCTAAGCGTGCCGGATGAATATCCGCTGAACGGCGAGGACAACGACGTCGCGTCATGCTATGCTGCGGGACGGAATTTCAAGGTTACGAGACGGCCATGGCGATCCAGCAGGTCAATCCGCAGAATTCGAAACTTGCGACGCTCGATCCGATCTGGGATCGGATCCGCAATGAGGCGGAGGACATCGTTCGCCGCGAACCGGAACTGGCGTCCTTCATTTATTCGGCGGTTCTGCATCACGATCGCCTGGAGGCGGCGGTGGTGCATCGCGTCGCCGAACGGCTCGACCATTCGGCTCTGTCGGGCGACCTGATCCGCCAGACGTTCGACGAGGCGCTGCGCGACGATCCCGATATCGGCAATGCGTTTCGCGCCGATCTGGTCGCGGTGTTCGACCGAGACCCGGCGACGTCACGGTTTATCGATCCGCTGCTCTACTTCAAGGGCTTCCACGCCATCCAGACTCACCGTCTCGCGCACTGGCTCAACCAGAAAGGGCGCAAGGATTTCGCCTATTATCTGCAGAGCCGCTCCTCGTCGGTGTTCCAGGTCGACATCAACCCCGCCGCCAAGATCGGTCGCGGCATTTTCCTCGACCACGCCACCGGGTTTGTCGTCGGCGAGACCGCCGTCATCGAGGACGATGTCTCGATCCTGCATGGCGTCACCCTCGGCGGCACCGGCAAGGAGAACGAGGATCGCCACCCAAAAATTCGTCATGGCGTGTTGATCGGCGCTGGCGCAAAGATTCTCGGCAACATCGAGGTGGGACATTGCGCGCGCATCGCCGCCGGGTCGGTCGTCGTGAAGCCGGTGCCGAATAACGTCACCGTCGCGGGCGTGCCGGCCAAAATCGTCGGCGCGGCCGGCTGCTCGGAACCCTCCCGCACGATGAACCAGATGCTGAACGCGATGGGACTTTGATCGTCAAAAATTTCTTCGAACATCTGAAATCCGAACAAACCTGTGGCGGCCTAAGCCGTCTCGCTCTAGAACCCTGCGAGCCCTCAGATTACAGCGGAGACCGCCGTGGACGTTCAGGAAGTCAGGAAGCTCGACGCCTATCTCAAGCGCGTGTTCGGCAATCCGAAGATTCGCGTGGTACCGCGCCCGAAGAAGGATGACTCCGCAGAGGTCTATATCGGGGAGGAGTTCATCGGCGTGCTGTTCGTCGATGACGAGGACGACGACCGCTCTTTCCAGTTTCAGATGGCGATCCTCGAGGAGGATCTGGCCGACGTCGGCTAGCAGGCTGTTGAGAAAGTCTCCAACGGTCATTTCCGGGCGAACCCGGAATCCAGCCACACTGATTTTCTTCGTATTTCTGGATTCCGGATCGCCGCTTGCGCGGCGTCCGGAATGACGACAGAGATTTTTCAACAGCCGGCTAGAGCATGATCCCGAAAAGTGGAAAACCGGTTTTCGGATTCATGCTCAAACGAAGCGAAGCTCAGTGGCCGCTCAGCACCAGCGTTTTGACCGGCAACAGCAACGCCTGAATACGCAGCAGCATCGCATGCACAATTCCGACCGCATCGATGGCGTGCAGCCACAGACCCTTCAGGAAACCGGTCTCCTTGGCGGCGATCAGATCGTGGTTGTCGGTATAAGCATTCACGATACAACGGCTGCCTGGCGTCACGCCATCGAGGCCGCCCTTGTAGATAGGCTCCATCAGGACAAGAATGGAGCCCGGCGCCGCGGCTTGCTGGGCCTCGATGAGTTGTTCGCCGCCACGGAATTGACCCGCCGCGATATAATCCTGCACGCTCGTGACCACCATCGGGATTACGGTCCATGGCTTTGAGATGCATGTCGCCTCGCCCAACATGCCCACTTTCATAACCTGTGCTTCGATTTGTCCGAATCCTGCCGCCAGTCTCTGTCTTCCCGCACCTTCCGGGATCAGGATGCCGGCGGGCCGCATCATCGGATTGACGACATCGCCCGGCCGCAGCAAAAATTGTTCGACGCGCCCGGCGACACCGGCGCGAATGAACGTCTTGTCCATATCCACTTGCGCTTGGGCGAGCGCTGCTTCCGCGCTGGCCTTCTCCGCGGGCAGCAGAGCCGTCACGCGCGCCATGATGGATTGATGTGCGGCGGTCGCCGCATCGACGGAGGCTTGACGGCCGGCGGCGGCGACTTCGAGCTTTTCAATGTCACGCTGCGGGACAATGCCCGGATTGCGCCTCTGCAGTTGGCGTTTGACGTCTAATTCCTCTGCGGCCTGCCGATAGGCGCTTTTGGCTTCCTGAATCTGCGCGTCTGCTTTCGCCACATCGGCTTGCGCCGCCACAAGTGCCGCATCGACCTCCGCGACCTTGCGGCGGGCGGCTTCAAGTGCGGCCTCCTGTTTTGAACTGTCGAGCCTGAACAGGACCTCGCCTTTTTGAACAGGAGCGCTGAAGTCGGCATGAACCGAGGCGACGCGCCCGATCGTCTCGGGCACGATCGGAACGGTTCTGAAGTACAAGGTCGCGCTGTTCGTGGACGGATGGAAATAGAAGATGACGGTGATCAGGGCGACCGTCAGCATCACGCACGCGGTGATGCCCCATCTCAATTCATACCAGACCGAAAAGAGCGTGATCTCCCGGCCAAGGCGTTTGCCTTGCGCATAGCGGCGGTAGAGATAATCGGGAAGCACCGTCAGCATCGAGCAGAGAAGCAGCTCAAGCATGACCTTGCTCCTTCGCTTCGCCGTCCGCGGTCTTGTCGGATACAGGCGTAGCCGCGTCGGTCGTTTCAGGCGGCTCCGTTGGATCGGCGTCGGGAGGAATGCCGGCGATTTTCTGAACGGAGGCCGCGATGCTGCGCAGTGGGGCGATGAAATCAGGCAGGTCGATCAGAGCCAGAAGCAATCCGGCTATCCAGAACAAATGATTATGCGTAAAGAGCGCGAGCAGGCAGAGCACAGCCACGATCTCGAACTGCAGCTTCTTCGATTTATGAGCCATCCGCTCCGGTAGGGAATGGAGCTGCAGATAGATGTTGCCGACGAACAGAACGGCCATGAGCAGAACGATGCCCATGACGACCATGAGTATGTCTATGTCACCGGGCGCGGTGATGAAGAGGGGCAAATGATGCGGCGTGAGCGGATGCAGCGACTCGTTCAAGGCAGTCCCCAATATTGCTCACCACATTTTACAATCGGTACAAACCTCGGAATTCCATCCTTGCATAAGGCGGGAACTTGGCAAGTCCTTTCAAGCTAAGTTTTTAGTTGTGTGATCCGTGGAGCTGCTGCGCCAGCCTCTCCATCGCGCCGGCAACGTCGCGCCACTCCGTCAGCCATTGCCGCGGAAAGCGGAACGTCAGGTCGGCGCCGCCGACACGGCGTTCGCTCAGGCACATGCCTGGCGTTGCCGCGTCGCGAGTGCAGCGCGCTACCAGCGCCGGCGTTTCGGCGACGAACAGGTCCTCGCCGGCATATGGCGTTCGCTCGCGGAACGCGCTGATCGACAGCCCGTCCTGAGACTGCGTCCGGGCCTCATCGAGATAGCGAGGATAGATCGTGCGAAGGCGAACGTCCGGTGCCAATGTATCGTGATGTGCCGCGATCGATAGGAAGATGCGATCGATCGGCTGCGGCGTCTCATCGATGGTCTCGGCGGTGACGCGCCTGGGCGCACCCGGAGTTGCCAGCGACGGATAGATGAAATTCAGATCGACGCTTTCTTGTGGTCCCGAGTGACGCTGGACCTTCCTGCGGAAGGCGTGAGGCGGGATATTGAACAGCGTCTCGCCGATGCTGACGGGAAGCCGCTCATTATTGTCGAACGTTTTGGGCGCCCAGGTTGGCCACAACAGCCAGGCGACGAGGGTCATCGCGATCGCCGCAATGAGCGCAGAGGCGAGAAGCGGGGCGAGGTGAGCCCGTCGCAGTTTATCGAATTCGCGCGATCGGCGCGGAACGGACGACAGCAGGGTCATGCGGCAGGCGAGATTATTTCCGAGACGACGAATCAGCCGCGACTATGACACGCATTGTGGAATTTTCGTGCGGCGGGCGGCCCGGAACGAGTGGCCTGCGCAACATCGCGGCGGGCGCTCCGTTAACCTTTCCTTAAGGATAAGGTGGCGGGGAAAGCGGTATTTTGCGAAGCAAAGGACATCGTTGTCGTGCAGCGGATGTCCTTTCGATGTCGCCGGATACGTTGAATTCCTTCTTCTCCCTTGGCATCGGGTTCGCCATCGCGGGCGCGCTGGCCAGCGGCTATCAGCTATTCATCAAACAACCGGCCGGCTTCGGATTGTTGCAGCAGGGCGTCGTGGTGAAGGCCTTCGCGGCGGTCCCGTTCCTGGTCTTTGCCGCGCCGTTCATCATCATGCGCAACACGCTTCGCGGACGACGCATCGAACGGCGGCGCTTTGAATTCGTCATGATGGCGACCGTGATCGCAGGCTTCTGGAGCCTGATGTCTGGCACTTGCGTGGTCATGACACTGCAGGCCGTCGGGTTGCTCGCCTGAATTGCGCCGTGGCATGATCGCCGCTGGCGGGACGCGGGCGGAGAACCGCTGCGTGCTTTTCCTCCATCCACTCCAGCAGGAGGCGTTATGGCGGTTTACGAACTCGACGGGCAGTCGCCCGATCTTCCGGAAAGCGGACGTTATTTCATCGCCGACACCGCCGCGGTGATCGGCAAGGTTCGTTTGCGCGAGAACGCGAATATCTGGTTCGGAGCGGTGCTGCGCGGTGACAACGAGTGGATCGAGGTCGGCGAGGGGTCCAACGTCCAGGACAGCAGTACCTGCCATACCGATGAAGGTTTTCCGCTGACGATCGGCGCCAACTGTACGATCGGCCATAACGTTATCCTGCACGGCTGCACCATCGCAGATGGCGCGCTGATCGGCATGGGCTCGATCGTCATGAACGGCGCTCGGGTCGGTCGTCACTGCATTGTCGGCGCCGGCGCGCTCATCACCGAAGGCAAGCAATTCCCGGAATATTCCCTAATCGTCGGCGCGCCCGCGCGTGCGATCCGCACGCTGAAGCCGGCGGAGGTCGAGGTAATGGGAGAGGGCGCGAAATTTTATGCCGCGAACGGGCTGCGTTTCAAACAGGGCCTGAAGCGGATCGGTTGAGATTCCGGCGAAACCTTGCACGGATCGCGGAGAATTGAGCCAAAATTCCAGCAAACGAGTGTCATCGGCAGAAACAATCAGGCGCAGGCGTATGTCATCGGTAGGACGAAAAGGGAAGCTGGACGGAGTTTGATGATGTTGCGCAAAACGATGATCGCATTGCTGGCGGCTCTCGCATTAGGACTCGTCGCGCCCACGGCCGCCTCCGCGCGTGGCGGATTTGGCGGTTTTCATGGCGGTGGCTTTCACGGCGGCGGTTTTCATGGTGGCTTCCATGGTGGCGGTTTTGGTCACCACGGATTTTATGGCCGCGGCTTGGGCTGGGGTCTCGGGCTCGGTTTTGCGGCGCCCTATGCCTATTATGGCTGGGGTTATCCGTATGGCTATTACGGCTATCCCTACGGTTACAGCAGCTACTATGATGACGGTTGCTATCTGACCCGCCGCCGGGTCCACACCCGCCATGGATGGCGCTGGCGCCGGGTCGAAGTCTGCGGCTGATCGCGACGTCTCAACGATTGGGATTGAGCTGGCGCGCGCCAGATCGCGCGCCGGGCATGGTTATTTCCGCAGAAGCCTCCGCAGAAAGCCTTGGCCGCATCCGGTGCTTGGGTTAGACAAGTGCGCCGGATGCAGGCTGGAGAATGCGGCGATGCGGACGTTTCGATGTGCTGGCGTTTTGACGTTTGCGCTTGCGATTGCGTCGGGCGGCATCGTCCTGATACATGCTCCGGTCGCAGCACAGGCCCAGACCGCGGAGAAAACCATGACCACAGCATCGGGTTTGCAGATCACGGATACCAAGGTGGGGGAGGGTCCGTCGCCGAAGCCGGGCCAGATCTGCATCATGCATTATACCGGCTGGCTCTATGTGAACGGGGAGAAGGGCAATAAGTTCGACAGTTCGGTCGACCGCAACGAGCCCTTCGAGTTTCCGATCGGCAAGCGCCGAGTGATCGCAGGCTGGGATGAAGGCATCGCGACCATGAAGGTCGGCGGCAAACGCACGCTCATTATTCCGCCTGAACTCGGTTACGGCATGCGCGGCGCCGGCGGCGTCATTCCGCCTAATGCCACACTGATCTTCGACGTCGAATTGCTCGGTCTGAGAGGCTGAGACGGCTGTCCATCCTCGTTCGCTGCAGCATGTCACGCTCAGCGAACGCGGATCGCGCGAGTTTCCGGCTGGTCTGCGTCAAACCTTGCCGGCTGCTCGTTGAGTCTGTGAAGCGCAATCGAACGACGTCAGTTCGAAGCTTGACCGCCCCCTGACTTCCGATAGATCAAACCGGGCGAAATGAGACATTCATTCTTTTCGAGCTGCGACGGTTCGAGGCCGCCATCGCCGCCCTCGAGAGCTATGCGATCAAATTCAAACCGATCTCCGTTCGAATCGACGATATATTCCGGAATGGACTCCCGGCGGTATTCGCCGATGGAAGGGCCTTGTTCGACAATCGTCTTATCTTCCGTATCGGCCGTCTTCTCATCATCGCTCATCTGATATCCATCCTGCGCGGGGTCGGGCGTCCGGCTGCTGACTACCATAGTCTGTCACGTTTTTATTCTAATTCTTTGCCACAAGCTGCGCGCCTCATGCCACGACTATTGTTGTTGGCCATTGTTGTTGGCCATGTCCCGAAGGTGCGACCGGCAGTTGCGCCCTATGCCCGACCGATCATCGCGTTTCCTTCAAAACGCAACCACAAAAGGGTGCGGCCAGCCTCTTGGGGGAAGGCTGGCCGCGCGCGAACCGGTCTGGGACGGGGAGGGGTATGACCGGTCGCGGGTCTCGTATTCTCCTGGTTATCGAGAGCTGGCCGTCGCAACAGCCGGGTGGTTGTCGTCGAGCGCAACCCACACATTTGGGTCGCTCTGGGACTGCCGTTTCATGAAGCGGTAGCCGGTCTGGGTCCAGGCGACGACGTCCTCGTTCTGATTGTCCAGAATGAACTCGCCTTTGTCGGTCTTGACGGTCAGGACGGCATGACCGTCACCCTGCTTGTCGCGGACCACCGTGACCAGCAACGCCTCGCGTGGCCAGCCCGCGTCGATCAGCATCTTGCGCTTCAGCAGGACGTAATCCTCGCAATCGCCGTAGCCGTCTGTCGGCAGCGACCACTTTTCGACGACGCCCCAGTGCTCCTTGTCCGTCATCGGCTTGATGGTTTCGTTGACCCAGCGGTTGACCTTCAGCAGATCGCGCCAGGTGTCAGGCGTCATCACGATGTCCCGCGGTTGTGTTGCGCCACCGCCGCATTCCTTCGGACTGTCGTTGCAGAATTCGACCCAGCCGATCGGCGCCCGCGTGATGTCGCCGAGACTTGCATAGAGCTGCTGCTGGGCTTCTCCGGCCGCCGCCGGTGTCGCTAGCCCCCACAGGATGGCGGCAGCAACTGCCAGTCCAATTCCCTGTCCCCTGTTGACCATTGTGGCCCCCGTTTCTTGTTGGGACCACATTTCGCACAAAGGATTTGCATCGCCGCTAAGTAGTCGAAGTGTATTTGCGTCAAATGCAAGTAAAGTTCGCCGAAAATTGAACCTGTACTTGAATCGAATTCGATTAAAATTTTAACGGACTTCCTTTGATTCAAATTTTAGATATTAGCATTTGAAGCCCGCTGGAATCGGAGTTTCTGCGGTTGAACGCGCCTGGCGTTAACCGAAAAATCGCGGTGCAAGCGCAAGCCCCGGCTCGGCGGCGGCCGCCGGAAGGACTGGCGCAGGCGGGAGTTTGCGAGGGCCGCCGTTTACCGGGCGGTGACGTTATCTTCGAGAGTCTCGGGATGCTGCTCGTGAACGAACTCGAGCGCGAAGCCTTCTTCGAGATTTCGGACGACGCGGGCAAGCACCTTGCCGAGCGCAACCCGGGACTGCAGCGGCGGACGTCTTTCCGCGGAGATAGCGGCGCCCGACATGGATAGATCGATGATCCGGCACGTCATCCGGGTGCCGTCCTCCAATGTGAGGATCGCGGTCGGGTTGCGCGGCACGATGCGTTCGTGGCGGCGGTCTTCGGGAAGATTGAGAATATCGCGATTGGCGAGCCAAGTGAGTTGCGCCGCCAGCTTGTCGCGCTTGCGCGGCGTCGCGCTGACGCTCATGGCGAAGCCGCTGTCGATAATCCGGGTGATTTTACCCTCGACGCGGCCGATGTGGTCGAGATAGGCAACGATCCGGTCGCCGACGTTGCCGATGCCGGGCGCCAGCATGGCCAGCCCGCCAGGAGACATATTGATGACCTGGCAAGGGTATTCGCGCCGGTCCGGCAGCATATAGCGACCCAGCAGGTGCACCCCGACCCGCTGGAATCGCCGGCGCTCGACTGGAAGGTTTGAGATTTTTTGCGCCAACGCCATAATGGTTCCGCGGTCGACCGGCTATAGTTCGGTATCGATAAACCCTACGGTTGTCAGGGTTAACGCGGCGTTAGCGATCCGGAACTCGCGACTGCAATCCGTCCCGCTGCGTCCGGGAGCAGAATTAGAAAGACTACAATCTCCGGAGGCGTCGGCGGGACTTGTTGAAACCTGCCAGCCGTGGCTTCTGGCGCGTAAATGTAACTGGTGGGTACGTGTAACCCCCGTTCTGAGGGCAAGAGCCGGTCATGCTTCGGAATTCAACCACCGCCTGGGGCACCCTGTCCCGCGTTTTCCATGGGATCCTCGGTATCGCGATCATCGCCATGCTGGCCTATGGATTATGGTTCAACCACTTCCTGCCGAAGGAGGCCAAGCTCTTCCATCGCTCGATCCATGCCGACATCGGCTATGTCATCCTGCTCTTGATGGTGCTCCGCCTGATCTGGCGCGGCGCCAATCCGGTGCCGGCGCTGCCGGATGGCACGCCGGCATGGGAGCGGGCGATGGCGCACGTCAACCATTGGGCGCTCTATGCGATCACGATCGTCGTCGCGTTGCTCGGCTGGGCTCATTCCGGCGCCCACAAACCGGATTATGCCGACTGGTTCGGGCTGTTCCGGGTGCCGCAGTTCACATCGGAGAACCGCGACAACGCCCGCTTCTTCGAGCACTGGCACATCTGGCTGGCTTACGTGCTGATCGGGCTGGTCGTGTTGCATTTCCTCGCCGCGCTCTACCACCGGTTCATCAAGCGCGATCGCGTGGTGGCGCGGATGATGACAGGCGGAGCCGAATAACGTCGACGGCGACTGGCCCTAACCCATCCGTCGTCATGGCCGGGCTTGTCCCGGCCATCCACGTCTTTGGCGCGACGCACGGATTCAAGACGTGAATGCCCGCGACGAGCGTGGGCATGACGGTTTTCGTATTGGGCCTTTGTCCAAAAGTCTCCGCCGCTATCAGACTCACGCTTCGCCGAACACGCGCCTGAAGATCGTGTCGACGTGCTTGAAGTGATAGCCGAGGTCGAACTGCTCGGCGATCTCCGCGTCGGTGAGATACTTCTTCACGTCGGCGTCGTTCTTCAGAAGCGTCTGGAAATCCCCTTCGCCGCGCCATACCGGCATGGCGTTGCGTTGGACCAGTCTGTAGGCGTCCTCACGGCTCGCGCCTTTCTGCGTCAGCGCGATCAGCACGCGCTGCGAATGCACCAGCCCGCCGAGGCGATCGAGGTTCTTCTGCATGTTGGCGGGATAGACCAGCAGCTTGTCGACCACGCCTGCGAGCCGGTTGAGCGCGAAGTCGAGCGTGACCGTGGCGTCCGGGCCGATCATGCGCTCAGCCGAGGAGTGCGAGATGTCGCGCTCGTGCCAGAGCGCCACGTTCTCCAGCGCCGGCGTCACGTAGGCACGCACCATGCGGGCGAGCCCGGTGATATTCTCGGTCAGCACCGGATTGCGCTTGTGCGGCATCGCCGACGAGCCCTTCTGTCCCTCGGAGAAAAACTCCTCGGCTTCCAGCACCTCGGTGCGTTGCAGATGGCGGATTTCTGTGGCGAGCCGCTCCATCGACGACGCGATGACGCCGAGTGTCGCGAAGAACATCGCGTGGCGGTCGCGCGGAATCACCTGCGTCGAGACCGGTTCCGGGCTCAATCCCATCGCCTGGGCGACGTGCTCTTCAACGCGCGGGTCGATCTGCGCGAAGGTGCCGACCGCGCCCGAGATCGCGCAGGTCGCGACCTCCTTGCGGGCGGCGGTCAGGCGTTCCCTGGCGCGCGTGAACTCCGCATAGGCATAAGCGAGCTTGAGACCGAAGGTCACGGGCTCGGCATGGATGCCGTGCGAGCGGCCGATGGTCGGCGTCATCTTGTGCTCGAAAGCACGGGTCTTCAGCGCGGCGAGCAGCTTGTCGATATCGGTGATCAGGATGTCGGCGGCGCGAGTGAGCTGCACGTTGAGGCAGGTGTCGAGCACGTCGGAGGAGGTCATGCCCTGATGCACGAAGCGCGCCTCGGGTCCGACGATCTCGGCCAAGTGAGTGAGGAAGGCGATGACGTCGTGCTTGGTCTCTCGTTCGATCGCGTCGATGCGCTCGACATTAAAGGTGGCGTCTCTCGCCTTGGCCCAGATGGTCTTCGCCGCCTCCTTCGGGATCACGCCGAGTTCGGCCTGGGCGTCCGCCGCGTGAGCCTCGATCTCGAACCAGATCTTGAAACGGGTCTGCGGCTCCCAGATCGAAGCCATTTCCGGGCGAGTGTAACGGGGAATCATCGACGACCCTTGAGGTTTTCAGGGATGATGCCGCGCTTTAGCAGAGCTGTCGGAAGGAGACAAATGGTGCGGATCGGAGGCGAACTAGGACGTCTACCAATAATCCAAGATTGTCCGCTTCAAAGGGTTAGAGCAGGCACGGCCTGACTGGTCCTGAGAGCGTCCGCAAATGACCCCAACCGGACATTGACTCCGGACAATGAAGCCTGCCGCCACGACGACCTCGTCTATGACCACCATCACGGACTAGCCCAAGAATGCACTCCAATATGACCGCGCCGACTGAAGAGCCGGTTAGTTCACAAGGAGATGTCTATGCCTAAATTTTCGCTATCCGATATGACTACCAGACGGCCAAAAGACCCGTTCGATCCTGCCCTCGAAGCACCCATTGCCTTGACGCCCGATCAGCTCGAGGCGGTAGTTGGCGGTCTCGTCAACGTAGCGGGATCGCCGCGGGGCGTTGGCGGTCTGGGCACGATCATCGGCGGGGCCACGACCGGCGTCATTGCCCCACCTGTCAAGTCGCCGTTCCTCACGTCGATCAAAGCCGCCTGATGTCGTCCGCTCCACCAAAAGGAGGGGCCCGCCTGACCTTGGAAACCCTCGATTGTCCGAGTGCTCAGGCGGGCGCCAAAGATGCACGGGTCTACGGTGTGCGCACCGGCACTGCAGACGCACCCCGCATAGGTTACCTGACCGAGACGCAGGCAGTCTCTGAGGAGCTATTGGCCCTCTCAGGGGCGGCGAAACCGACCGAAATCTTTCGTATAGCGGCGCCTTGCGCGATGACCGGGTGCAAACACTTCGAGGGCAATGCATGCACGCTCGCCCAAAGAATCGTCGAAGGTTTGGCGTCCGTCGTCAACGCCCTGCCACCTTGCCAGATCCGTCCGACCTGCCGCTGGTTTCGTCAGGAAGGCCGGAACGCCTGTCTCCGTTGTCCGCAAGTGATCACTGACAAGCCCAATCCGACGGCAGACGAGAAGCGGATCGCAGACGATGAATAAAAATGCGAGGTCCTTATTTTAAGGACCTCGCATCGAATATTGCATTCATGGTTACGAAGCAGGACTGGCCTACAGAATAGGGCCGCCCGACTTGGCAGGCACATGAAGGCGGTCCAGAAGCCACTTCAGGAAATCGGAAGCAGCATCCGAAGCGCCTGTCGGGGCATCACTGCGATTTCCCCCGGATACGGAATCCAGTTCGTTATCGGTCAACTCTTGAGGTTCTTGCATTGTAATCTCCGTTCATTGGCTTGCGCTAGGTGAACTCAATTCGCCGCCAAAGCGGGGGACTCCTGAACCGCGAGATCCAGGAGTTCCGCTTCGGACAGTCAGCACACTTAAAAGATCGATTTGATGCAGTATCCGATGCCGCCAAGAAGACCGCCGCCAATGGCTCCGGGTACCGCGCCGGGGCCACCCGTGGCCGCCGCACCGCCGGCAGCGCCGGTCGCGGCTCCCGCCGCCATCGCGCCGACCAAATCGCCCCAGCTAAACTTGGCTCCGGCCACGGAGTCGAGTTCCTCGATGGAGAGCTCGCGTATCGCTGCATTATCGTTCGTATCATGTATCATTTCAGTTTCACCTCTTTTAGGCGCGGGATTATCCCGCAACCGAGGTGCAGCATGTCCTTGCGGTCCGGAGCGCTCCATGACGACCGTCACAGACGCTGTCGCCATTGCGTTTTTTGACAAGCGTGCATGAAATGCTCGAATGATCTGTGTGTCCGCTTTTGGTTAGCGATCGGCCCGCTTTTGCGCGAGTTCTGACCACGCGACATTTTCGACTTTTTCAACACAACTCGGTCCCAAGGGGTCATTTGATCGGCTCGCAAACGCTTCCGGCTGCTTCATCGGCGTGTGCGAATGGTTTCGGATTTTGTGATAAATACATCCGGTCGATTGGCTCGTTGGGAGATTGCAAATGTCAGGATTGTCAGATGCGGTGAGAGTGATTGAGCCCGGCAAGACCTATGTCGGCAAGCAGGGCTTTACTTACGGAGCCGGCGCATCGAAGGAGGCTGTCGGAGCAAACAGGTCTGTTTGAATGTGCTGCCGATGCCTCCGGGCGCTAAGGCAAAGGTCCATTACCACAACAGTATCGAGACGATTGCTTACCTTTGGAAGGCGAATGCTCAGTCTATTACGGCGACAAACTCGAGCATCGCATCAGGACGGCATCGTTCTGCTGCCAGAACTTGATGCAACGTTGGCGGAGAGGTCGAGTGCGATAGCGAAATGAGGCCCAGAGCTGCTCGAGCTTATGAGTACACGCCTAGCGCTGCTTTCGCGAACGGCCTATCGTCATCCTCATGCGTTTGAAATCGAGCATATGGGTCTCCGCTTATCTGCGCCGCTGCCAGAGCGAGGGCATCTTCGGCGCGGTGCGCCGGCGCGGCGCCGAGGAGGCCGGCGCCGTGTTCGTCAAGATCGCGCTGATGAACGGCAATGCGATGTTGTACGCCCCGGCGCCGCAGGCCGTGTATGACGATAGCCGGCCCATCGAGCGGGTTTTTGTCCCGTCGTCGAGCGAGCCGGTTGCCGAGCAGGCGGTGGAAGAGCGTCTCGCAAAGGAAGTCCGGTTCGATCCGGACGCCTGGATCGTTGAAATCGAAGACCGGGCAGGGCGGCACTTTCTGGACCTGGCGCCGGCGTGACCGGCGAACGGCATTCGCCGTGCATGGCTCCGCGACCGTGGGCCGCAAGCGCCGCCAAACGGTAAGCCTTCCTTTTTTCCTCCGGGCTACCCATGTTACAGACGCTTCCCCCTGCCGGGGACTTAGAGGAACAACCATATGAATTTGACCAAGCGGGCATCTGGCGTGATGAAGGCTTTTGCCATCGTCCTGTCGCTGGCGCTTCCGTTGATGTTTGCCGTGTCCGCGGCGGACGCTCGCATCGGTGGAGGGAAGAGCTACGGCTCGCGGGGATCGCGGACATTCTCCGCGCCGCCGGTTACCAATACCGCGCCGAACGCGGCGCGTCCGTTCGATCGCACCATGACACCCGGCCGTCCGGGCGCAGGCACTGCGGCAACCGGCGGTTTCAATCGGCCGGGCATGGGCATGCTCGGTGGCCTTGCAGCCGGCTTCCTGGGCGCGGGCCTGCTCGGCATGCTGTTCGGCGGTGGCTTGTTCGGCGGTCTCGGAGGGCTGTCGTCCATCATCGGGCTGTTGCTTCAGATCGGCCTGATCGTCCTCGTCGTCCGCTTTGCGATGTCGTGGTGGCAGCGGCGCAACGCGCCCGCCTATGCGGGATCGGCGCCGGCCCCCGTTCCCGGGGCTCAGGCGAATCCACGCAGTGGCCTGGGTTTCGGCTCAGTGGCATCCGCCGCGCCATTGGAAATTACGCCGCCGGACTATGAGGCCTTCGAGCGTCTGCTCGGAGAAATCCAGACCGCGTGGTCGAACGAGGATGTCAACACCCTGCACACGCTGGCGACCCCGGAAATGGTGTCGTACTTCACCGAAGATCTTAGGGCCAACGACGCCCGCGGCGTCGTCAACAAGGTGTCCAATGTCAAGCTCCTGCAGGGCGACCTCGCGGAAGCCTGGCGCGAGGGCAATACCGACTACGCCACGGTGGCGTTGCGTTATTCGCTGGTCGACAAGACTATCGAGCGCGCCGGCGGCCGCGTGGTCGAAGGCAGCGATCAGCCGCAGGAGGTGACCGACGTCTGGACGTTCGCACGCCGTAACGGCGGAAAATGGGAGCTCTCGGCGATCCAGCAGACCTGATCCGCGGCCGTAACTTTTCAAGAAAAGGCGCCACGACAACTTCGTGGCGCCTTTTTTGCGTTGAACGAAGGGCCTGACTGCGCGTTATCGCGGGATTATCCGCAGCGCGCAGACGCCATAAATCGATCGGAGAAGGCAATGATTGCAACAGACAGAATCCTTCCGCGAATTTGTCTTGGCCTGGCCACCGCTATGCTGATGACGACGGCGGCGGTCCAGCCGGCCGGTGCGCAGACGGCCAACATGAGCTTCTTCGTGACCAGCGTCGGAATCGGCAACGGCGGCAATCTCGGCGGACTGGCCGGCGCGGACAATCATTGCCAGACGCTGGCGCAGGCTGCGGGCGCAGGCGCGAAGACATGGCACGCCTATCTGTCGACCCAGGCGGCCGACGGCAAACCGGCCGTCAACGCGCGCGATCGCATCGGCAAGGGACCGTGGCAGAATGCCAAGGGCGTCGTGATTGCAAAGGACGTTGCTACGCTGCATGGCACCAACAACATCAACAAGGAGACCGCACTGACCGAAAAGGGGGAGGTCGTCAACGGCTACGGCGACAAACCCAATCGTCACGACATGCTGACGGGTTCGCAGCCTGACGGAACGGCCTTTTCCGGCACCGACGACCGGACTTGCAAGAACTGGACGAGCAGCATGCAGGGCGCCGCCATGCTGGGGCACTCCGACATCAATGGCCCCGCCACCAATCCAAATGTCAAATCCTGGAACGCGGCGCATCCCTCGCGCGGACCCGACGGCGGCTGCAGCCAGAACGATCTCAAAAGCACCGGCGGCGACGGGCTTTTTTATTGCTTCGCTGTCAATTGACACAGGCTGTCTTGCCGTGATCGGCCACCGCGTCGTGGCGCGACGGCTTCCGTCCCGCTAGCGGCTGGCGCAGTGAGGGTCGCGCCCGCCCGCGATGCGCGGGGCGACGGAAAAGGATGCCATGACGTACGAGTTCTACTACTGGCCCGGCATCCAAGGTCGCGGAGAATATGTCCGGCTCGCGCTCGAGGAGGCTGGTGTCGATTACACTGATGTCGCGCGGACGGACCGCGGCATGTCTGCGATGACGCGCATGATGGATGTGGAAAGCGGCGCGCCGCCCTTCGCGCCGCCATTCCTGAAAGCCGGCAAGCGGGTGATCGGCCAGACCGCCAATATCCTGCTTTATCTTGGCTCGCGTCATGGTCTTGCGCCGAAAGCCGACGCCGGCCGGCTTTGGACCCATCAGTTGCAGCTCACCATCATGGACCTGGTGGTGGAAATTCACGACACCCATCATCCGCTGGGACCGACGTTGTATTATGAGCACCAGCGCGCGCCCGCAAAACGCAGGACCGATGAATTCTGGAAAGAGCGTGTGCCGAAATATCTCGGATACTTCGAGCGGCTACTTGCGGATCGCGGCGGCAGCTTTGTTGTCGGCCGCAGGCTGACCTACGTCGATCTTTCGTTGTTCCAGATCGTCGCGGGCCTGCGCCATGCCTTTCCGAAGCGGATGAACCACTTCGAGAGAGACATCCCCAAGCTCGTTGACTTGCATGATCGCGTTTCGCGCAGGCCACATATCAAAGCCTATCTCGCGAGCGACCGTCGGATTGCCTTTAATGAGGACGGCATCTTCCGCCGTTACAAGGCGCTCGATCTTTAGAAACTCCGTCCGTCGACCGGTGTCAATGCGAACTTGGACAATTCGACGCCGTCGATGCAGCTCACATTGACAGCGACCACTTCGGTCCCATCCGGCTTCTTGCCGCGCGCGAACACATCGACACCACAGTCGACGCAGAGCTGGTGCCGGATGGCACGCTTGTTGAACAGGTATTCCTTGAGATTGTCTTCGCCGGCCCGGAGCTGAAAGCTCTGTGGCGGCAGAAACGTGAAGTGCAGACCTTTCTTGGTACAGATCGAGCAGTTGCACGCGCTCACCATCGCGAGATCCGTCGTGCACTCGAAGCGCACCTGACCGCAATGGCAGCCGCCGGTATAGGTTTTCACGTCGGGCATTTGTCTCTCCGTCCCAGCGCGATCAGTCTACCAGCCTGCGGCGGGAGCCGACACCGAATCTGACAAGCACAGTTCCAGTGCGGCCCGGAACCGGAGTTTCGTTACTCGTCGTTGCCGCGTGACACGGCGATGGCGGCGCTTGTCCTGGTCCGGGTGCAACGCATGTTCAGCCGCCGATAGCGCGTCCGGACGTCGTCGCCGTGCAACAGGCCCATGCGCTTGATGCAGCGGGTGACGCCTTTCAGCGTGTCCGCCTTCGGGATCGTGAAAATGATGGCGGAGGCTTGTGCCACCAGATCGTAAAACTCCGGCTTCGGCTTGCGGCTGTCCGCGCCCGCGATCAGTTCGTTGGTGAACTTTCGGTTCGGACAGCCGAGGATCAATTGTTTGGCCGCAGGATGCGACAGAAAGATCGCATTGGCGGCGGTTTTGCCGACATGCAGGCCGTCGATCTGGCCCTTGAGCTGGGCGGCGAGATCGTCGCAGCGGTCGGCTCGGGCCGTCGAGGGGACGAAGGCCACAGCGGCGAAAAGACATAGGCTGGCGGCGAAACAGGGGCGCATGCTTGTCATTTCAGGAATCGACCTCCAAACGGAAACAATCAAGCTGGCTTTGTGCGCCGAACGGAATCGCATTCGGATTCGATTCTAACCGTTTATCACGCCCCCGCTGTCTGTTCGCAATGTCGTGCCGGAAGAGGCATGACTCACGGCTCCAGCGTCACCCGCGGACCGTTGTTGCTTTCGACGTGAACATAGCGCGGCGCGATCGGTCGGCCCCGTCCGCTGGCAACCGTTACGATGTCTTCAAGCGGTGCGGCACGGACATCGTCTTCCGGCCGCGAGAGGATCAGATCGGCATGAAGCAATCCTTCGGACTCGAGGCCGGAAGGGTCGATTTGTGCGGCTGCGAGGGTTGCCAGGCTGTTCTCAAACTCCTCAGCGTCGCGAAAACGGCGCTGAACAAAGGTCACGCCGCTCAGCCGTTCCGTGACCAGACCGCGCTGCGCGAACGTTTTCGCGAGCGCGTCGTAAGGAAACATTCGCAACACGAAGGAAATGACCCACGGTTTCTTCTCTGTTGCGTCGAGAAGCTTGCTGAATGTTTTGTCCGTTACATAACCGATGCAGCCCGTCGACATGATGACATCGACAGGCCGGACGATGCGCGCGTTCTCCGCCGAAAGCGCCTCTTTCTCGAGATCGGCGACGAGGCCCTGATCGAGAAGCCCGACGCGCGTCGCGTAGCGAACGGCCGGCGCCGAAACATCGAGGCCGATAAAGCGGGCGAGGCCGTGGTCGGGCCAGCTCGCATAGAAATTGTGATCGAACCGCATCAACTCTTCGGAGCTGATCGCCTTTATTTCGCGCCGGGCATAGCGATGGCGCAAGCCCCCGAATGTCAGCGGAAACCGATGCACGGCGGCGTTGATGCCGTACGAGCAGCCGACGTCGAGGACGACGGGTTTGGTATTGGTGGCAGAAGCCTTGGCGGACAAAATCTGGCGGATGACGGGCTCGGCTACATCCGTGATCATATAATCGAGATCGCCGAGGACCGAGAAGTACGATCTGGGATCGTCCTGGATGTAGATGTCATCAAAGACTGCCTTCGTTTGATTGATCCGTGAGAATTCCGCCTTCAGCAATGCTTCATCCTTTTCCTGGTTCAAATTTCCGCTCACGCGTCTAGCGCGAATTCCTTATCGCAGAAACCGGAGCGAAGATAAACCCGCCCGGCGTGTGATGATGGATCGCGCGATGAGGCAGCGTGGACAATGAGCGTGGAAATGAGAGTGCGGCCTCCCGTCGCAAGCGCCCTTTTAAAGCGGTTTCAGCGACGTGTTGCGGCGCGATAACCGAGATAAATGAGTGGCGCCGGAGCAATGCTAGCAGCCTGTCAGGCCCGCGCAACTTCACGCAAATATGTTGGAAGGTTCGATGGGAGGGGGCGAAACCCCTGACATCGCCTGCGGAATCATGGCAGACAGCCTGTCTGCGATTCCCCCCAGCTACTATTGAGCATTAGTTCCAGCCGACCATGCCCGAGATTTCTTCGAACAAGCCTTATCGAATCGGCCGCTCCCGCACCGGGCTCGGCCTCTTCGCCACCAAGCCTATCAAGAAGGGCACGAAGATCATCCGGTATTTCGGCCCGCTGCTCGACTGCAACAAGGAGAAGGACGACGCGGTCGAGAACAAATATCTCTTCCAGATCACGAACAGATGGACCATCGACGGCTCGGTGCGCAAGAACATCGCGCGCTACATCAACCACTCCTGCAAACCGAATGCGGAATCTGATGTCAGCAAGATCAAGCGGCGCGTCGATATCCGCGCCATCAAGGACATCGCGCCCGGCGAGGAGATCAACTACGACTACGGCACCGACTATTTCAAGGAGTACCTGAAGCCGATCGGGTGCAAGTGCGACGCCTGCGAAAAGAAGCGCAGGAAATTGCGGGCCGCGGCGCGCGAGGAAAAGAAGCGCCTCAGGGCGAGGGCGGAAAAACGGGCCGGAGCCGCACGCGGCCGCAAGCTCAACGGCCACAAGGCGGTGGGTCCTGCTGCAAGCAAAGCGAAGGCCGGATCGGCGGTTGTAAAGACCGGCATCGCAAAAAAACGTTCCAAGTCGTCACGTTGATCCTGATCCAGTCCGGTCGGGAATGCCCGTGAATCGCGGATCGCGGCGGGCTTCATGATGGACGGCGTGGCTTTGGCCGACGGTGGCGTCCGCGCCGTTTCCTGTGTAACCCCGCTTGCGGGGGATGAAAATTCCGCGGTCCCCCTGAACCCGGTGTTTCCGCGAGACTATATATGGACGTGTAAAGGGCCGCAGGGCCGCATGGGAGCACGACCATGACCGCCAGCATTGTCGGATGGGCGCATACGCCGTTTGGCAAACTCGACGCTGAGACCGTTGAAAGCCTTGTGGTGAAGGTGGCGGGCGACGCGCTGGCCGACGCCAATATCGCCGCTCGCGACGTCGACGAGATCGTGCTCGGGCATTTCAATGCCGGCTTCTCGGCTCAGGATTTTACCGCCTCCCTTGTCTTGCAAGCCGATCCGGAACTTCGCTTCAAGCCGGCGATACGGGTGGAGAATGCCTGCGCCACCGGCTCGGCGGCTGTGCATCAAGGTATCCGCGCCATTGCGTCGGATGCGGCCAGGATCGTGCTGGTCGTCGGCGTCGAGCAGATGACGCGCACGCCCGGTCCTGAGATCGGCCGCAACCTGCTGCGCGCCTCCTACCTGCCCGAGGACGGCGATACTCCTGGCGGCTTCGCCGGCGTGTTCGGCCTGATCGCGCAGGCCTATTTCCAGAGATACGGCGATCAGTCGGACGCCTTGGCGATGATCGCGGCGAAGAATCACAAAAATGGCGTCGCCAACCCTTACGCGCAGATACGCAAGGATTTCGGCTACGATTTCTGCCGCTCCGAGAGCGAGAAGAATCCGTTCGTCGCCGGGCCGCTGAAGCGCACCGACTGTTCGCCGGTGTCGGATGGGGCCGCCGCGTTGGTGCTGATGGATGCAGACGCGGCGAAAGCCGCGCAAAAGGCGGTCAACATCCGCGCAACCGGCCACGCGCAGGATTTCCTGCCGATGTCGAAACGCAACATCCTCGATTTCGAGGGCTGCACGGTGGCCTGGCAGCGGGCGCTCGCAACGGCGGGGGTGACGCTGTCCGATCTCTCGTTCGTCGAGACCCATGATTGCTTCACCATTGCCGAACTGATCGAATACGAAGCCATGGGCCTGGCGCCGAAGGGGCAGGGCGCACGCGCCATCAAGGAAGGCTGGACGGTTAAGGACGGCAAGCTGCCGATCAATCCGTCCGGCGGCCTCAAGGCCAAGGGCCATCCGATCGGCGCGACCGGCGTCTCCATGCACGTGATGAGCGCGATGCAGCTCGTAGGCCAAGCGCCGGAGGACATGCAGATCAGCGACGCCAAGCTCGCAGGCATCTTCAACATGGGCGGCACGGCTGTTGCCAACTACGTCTCGATTCTTGAGCCGGTCAGGTAGCCGGGCAGGTGATGATGAGTCTTTCGTCGGAGGCGTAGCAGAAGGGAGGCCGTCAGTTCCAGCGTGCGCCTTTTTGCAAATGGGCTGCGCGCGGAAACTCTTTCAAGACCTGAAAATACAGGTCAGGATACACGGACGGACTCTTGCAGACCCCGCCGGGAGGAAACATGCGCACCATCGGACACTTTATCGGCGGCAAGACTGTCAGCGGCAGGTCCGGGCGGTTCGCCGACGTTTACCAACCGATGACCGGCGATGTGCAGGCCACCGTGGCGCTGGCGTCGAAAGCGGAAGTGCGCGAGGCCGTGGAGAATGCCAAGGCGGCGCAGCCGGCCTGGGCCGCGACCAATCCGCAACGCCGCGTCCGCGTGCTGATGAAGTTTCTCGAACTGGTGGCGCGTGACAACGACGCGATGGCCGAGCTGCTCGCGCGCGAGCACGGCAAGACCATTCCCGATGCCAAGGGCGATATTTTCCGCGGCGTCGAGGTTGTCGAATACGCCATCGGCATTCCCGAACTGATGAAAGGCGGCTTTACCGAGAACGCCGGTCCCGGCATCGACAGCTATTCGATGCGTCAGCCGCTCGGCGTCGTCGCCGGCATCACCCCGTTCAATTTTCCGGCGATGATCCCGATGTGGAAGTTCGCGCCGGCGATCGCCTGCGGCAATGCTTTTATCCTGAAGCCTTCGGAGCGCGACCCCGGCGTGCCGATGCGGCTCGCCGAACTGATGCTCGAGGCCGGTCTGCCGCCGGGCATTCTCAATGTCGTCAACGGCGATAAGGAGGCGGTCGACGCCATTCTCGACGACCCCGATATCTCGGCGGTCGGCTTCGTCGGCTCCTCGTCGATCGCGCACTACATCTATTCGCGGGCGGCAGCGGCCGGCAAACGTTCGCAATGCTTCGGCGGCGCCAAGAACCACATGATCATCATGCCGGATGCCGACATGGATCAGTCGGTGGATGCGCTGGTTGGCGCGGGCTACGGCGCGGCCGGCGAGCGGTGCATGGCGGTATCGGTCGCGGTGCCTGTCGGCAGGGCTACCGCTGACCGCTTGATGGAAAAGCTCGTCCCGCGCGTGGAGAACCTGAAGATCGGTCCGTCGACCGATGCGTCCGCCGACTTCGGTCCGCTCGTCACCAGGGCGGCGCTCGAGCGCGTCAAGAACTACGTCGAGATCGGGGTGAAAGAGGGCGCGACGCTTGCTGTCGACGGCCGCGGCTTCAAGATGCAGGGTTACGAGAACGGCTTCTACATGGGTGGCTGTCTGTTCGACAACGTCACCCGGGAGATGCGGATCTACAAGGAAGAAATCTTCGGGCCGGTGCTGTCAGTGGTGCGGGCGAAGAATTTCGACGAGGCGGTGGCGCTGCCGTCCGAACACGAATACGGCAACGGCGTCGCGATCTTTACGCGCGACGGGGACGCCGCGCGCGAGTTCGCCTCCCGCGTCCAGGTCGGCATGGTCGGCATCAACGTGCCGATCCCGGTGCCCGTCGCCTATTACAGTTTCGGCGGCTGGAAACGTTCAGGATTTGGCGATCTCAACCAGTACGGCTCCGACTCGGTACGCTTTTATACCAAGACCAAGACCGTGACCTCGCGCTGGCCGTCCGGCGTCAAGGAAGGAGCGCAGTTCGCGTTCCACAGCAAGTGATCGGCAACCACGCATGCAGTTCGCGCTCACCGAAGATCAGGTCGCCGTTCGCGACATGGCGCGCGCTTTCGCCGCCGACAAGATCGCGCCGTTCGCCTTGAAGTGGGACGAGGAGAAGCACTTTCCGATCGATGTGATGCGCGAGGCGGCGGCGCTGGGTATCGGCGGCATCTATATCAGGGATGACGTTGGCGGCTCAGCGCTGAGCCGTTTCGATGCCGCACTGATCTTCGAGGCGCTGGCGCAGGGCTGTCCAACGGTGTCGTCGTTCATCTCGATCCACAACATGGCCGCGTGGATGATCGACGCCTATGGATCGGATGAGCAGCGGCGCAAATGGCTGGCGAAACTCTGCGCCATGGACCTGCTGGCGAGCTACTGCCTTACCGAACCCGGCACCGGCTCGGACGCGGCGGCGTTGCGCACACGCGCGGTGCGTAACGGCGATCACTACGTGCTCAACGGGCAGAAGCAGTTCATCTCCGGCGCGGGCGAAAGCGATATCTATGTCGCCATGGTTCGTACCGGCGACGACGGGCCGGGCGGCATTTCGACACTGGTGGTCGAACGCGACACGCCGGGCGTTTCGTTCGGCGCCAACGAACGCAAGATGGGATGGAACGCGCAGCCGACCCGCGCGGTGATCTTCGAGAATGCGCGGGTGCCGGTCGCCAATCGACTTGGCGACGAGGGCATCGGCTTCAAGATCGCGATGGCCGGGCTCGATGGAGGACGGCTGAACATCGCCGCCTGTTCACTCGGCGGCGCGCAATCGGCGCTCGACAAGGCGCTTGCCTACATGAAAGAGCGCACGGCGTTCGGCAAACGGCTCGACGAATTTCAGGCGTTGCGATTCAAGGTCGCCGACATGGCCACCGAGCTGGAAGCGGCGCGGACGTTTCTGTGGCGCGCCGCCGCCGCGCTGGACCGGCGGGATACTGACGCCGCCATGTTGTGCGCGATGGCAAAACGCTTCGCCACCGATGTCGGTTTCGAGGTGGCCAATCAGGCGCTGCAATTGCACGGCGGCTACGGCTATCTCAGTGAATACGGAATCGAGAAGATCGTGCGCGATTTGCGCGTGCATCAGATTCTCGAGGGCACCAACGAGATCATGCGTCTGATCGTGTCGCGCAAGCTGATCGAGGGTAAGGTTTCTAGATGAAGGGTTTTACGGGCGACGAGCCGGATCTGATCACGCGGCGCGAGGGAGGCGCGGGCATCATTCGCCTCAACCGCCCGAAGGCGATCAATGCCGTCACGCTGGAGATGTTCCGCGGGATCGACAGGGCGCTGGACGGGTTCGAGAACGACCCCGCCGTCGGTTTGATTCTGCTCGAGGGAGCGGGCGAGCGCGGCCTGTGTGCGGGCGGCGATGTCCGCGTGCTCTGGGAAAGTGCGAACGAAGGGAGCAACCTCGGAAAAGTGCTGTGGCGCGAGGAATATCTCCTCAACGCGCGGATCGCGAAATTCCCCAAGCCGTACGTCGCCTTCATGGACGGCATCGTGATGGGCGGCGGCGTCGGGTTGTCCGCGCATGGCCGCCACCGCGTCGTCACCGACAGAACGAGACTCTCAATGCCGGAAGTCGGTCTCGGCTTCTTTCCGGACGTCGGAGGCACCTGGCTTTTGTCGCACGCGCCGGGCGAAACCGGAACGTATTTCGGGCTGACCGGCCAGCCCATGAACGGGGCGGACGCCATCTACGCCGGTTTTGCCGATGTCGCAGTGCCGTCGCGAAAGCTTGCCGCGCTTCGCGAGGCACTGGTCGGCCTCGGCGCCCAAGCGGATTCGGCCCGCGTAAAAGCCGCGATCGCAGGCTTTGCGAGCGGTGAGGCGACAAGCCCCATTGCGGCGATCCGGCCGCGGATCGATGCATGGTTCGCCCATGGTCGAATGGACGACATCGTCGCGGCCCTGCACCGTGACGGGTCCGAGCTTGCACGCTCGACGCTCAAGGCGCTGAGCGAGAAATCGCCGCGCGGCCTGGTGGTGACGCTCAAGCTGTTGCGACTCGCGCGCGCGTCGGCCACGCTGGAGGAATGTCTCGCGCGTGAATATCGTGCCGCGCTCGCGGTGTTCGCGAGCGACGACTTTCGCGAGGGCGTGCGGGCGGCGGTCATCGACAAGGATCGCGAGCCCAAATGGTCACCGTCGCGCATCGAGGAGGTTACGCCGGAGATAATCGCGCCGTATTTTGCCAACATCGGCGCGGACGAACTCGTATTCGACTAGGGAAGAAACCTCGATCGGAGGATGAGCATGGCGACCATTGCGTTCATCGGTCTCGGCAACATGGGCGGACCCATGGCCGCCAATCTCGTCAAGGCTGGCCACGATGTGATCGGCTTCGATCTCGTTTCGGCGTTGATGGATGAGGCCAAGGCGAACGGCGTAAGGGTCGCCGACAGCGCGAGCAGGGCGGTGAAGGATGCGAATGTCGTCATCACCATGCTGCCGGCCGGCAAGCATGTGGTGTCGGTCTGGACCGATATTGTTCCGTCCGCCGATGGCGCACTGATGATCGATTGCTCGACCATCGACGTCGACAGCGCGCGGCAGGCCCACGCGTTGGCGGGGAAGGCGTCGCTGCTTTCGATCGATGCGCCGGTTTCGGGCGGCGTCGGCGGCGCCAGGGGCGCGACGCTGACTTTCATGGCCGGTGGCGAGGACAAGGCATTTGCGGCGGCGAAGCCGATTCTCGAAGCCATGGGCAAGAAGATCGTTCATTGCGGCGATGCCGGCGCGGGACAGGCGGCCAAGATCTGCAACAACATGATCCTGGGCATCTCGATGATCGCGGTCGGCGAAGCCTTTGCGCTGGCGGAAAAGCTCGGGCTGTCGCATCAGGCGTTGTTCGACGTCGCTTCGACCTCGTCGGGCCAGTGCTGGTCGCTGACGAGCTATTGTCCGGTGCCGGGTCCGGTTCCAACGTCGCCGGCCAATAACGATTACAAGCCCGGCTTCGCGTCGGCGCTGATGCTCAAGGACCTGACGCTTGCGCAGGAAGCGGCGAACTCCGTTGGTGCCGTCACGCCGCTAGGACAGCATGCGCAGGAAATCTACAAGACCTTCGAAGCAGCCGGCAATGGCGGCGTCGATTTCTCCGGCATCATCCGCCACATTCGTGCACTGGCGGACAACAGGGGCGTCCGATGACGACGTTTGCCGAGGCGCGGGAATTCCTGCTGCGGCATCGCACCGACTACGATGCCGCCGTCAACGGTTTCAAATGGCCGGACCCTGTGCCTTTCAACTGGGCGCTGGACTGGTTCGACGCCGTTCTCGCGACCGAACCGGCAAGCAGGGACCGGGCAGCGTTATGGATCGTGGAGGCCGCCGGCGGCGCCGGAACCAAAGTGACGTTCGAGGCGATGGCACGGCGCTCCAATCAGGTCGCAAATTTCCTGCGGGCGAAGGGACTGAAGCGCGGCGATCACCTGTTGCTGCTGCTCGGCAACGTCGTGCCTCTATGGGAGACCATGCTGGCCTGCATCAAGCTCGGCGTCGTGATCATCCCGGCGACGACATCGCTGACAGGGGACGAGTTGCGCGATCGCCTCGACCGCGGCCACGTGAAAGCAGTCGTCGCGACGCAGGACCAGGTTACGAAATTTGCCAGTCTCGGTGGCGAGGGCTTGACCCGCATCGTCGTCGGCGCGTCGGCGTCGCAGGCGGGCTGGTCGCCCTATGAGACGACGAACGATTTCTCGGACACCTACCAGCCGGAGGCACCGACCAATGCCGACGATCCGATGCTGTTGTATTTCACATCCGGCACCACGGCGAAGCCGAAGCTGGTGCGGCACAGCCAGCGCAGCTATCCGGTGGGCCATCTGTCCACCATGTACTGGATCGGGCTGAAGCCAGGCGACGTTCACCTGAACATTTCCTCGCCGGGATGGGCCAAGCATGCCTGGAGCTGCTTCTTCGCGCCGTGGAATGCAGGCGCGACCATCTTCATCTGCAACCAGCCGCGCTTCGAGGCCAAAAGCCTGCTGGCGACCATCGGGCGTTGCGGCGTGACGACGTTGTGCGCGCCGCCGACGGTGTGGCGATTGTTCATTCAGGAAAAGCTGTCGGACTTCAAGGTCGCGCTACGTGAAGTCTGCGGCGCGGGCGAACCGCTCAATCCGGAGGTGATCGATCAGGTGAAGTCTGCATGGGGGCTGACGATCCGCGACGGCTACGGCCAGACCGAGACGACCGCGCTCGCTGGCAATTCTCCGGGGCAGACGGTCAAAGTCGGCTCCATGGGGCGGCCGATGCCGGGCTACAAGGTGAAGGTGATCGACGCGGACGGCAATCCGGCCACCGAGGGCGAGGTGACGCTGGCGCTTGGCGGGGATCGGCCAGCCGGGCTGATGCAGGGCTATCAGGGCGAGGGGGGACAACTGAGCGGCACCGATGGCGATCTTTATCGCACCGGCGATGTGGTGTTTGTCGATGACAATGGCTATCTCACATTCGTCGGCCGATCGGATGACGTGTTCAAGTCGTCCGACTATCGCATCAGTCCGTTCGAACTGGAGAGCGTCCTGCTCGAACACGATGCCGTGGCGGAAGCCGCCGTGGTGCCGAGTCCCGATCCGATCAGGCTGGCGATCCCGAAAGCATACGTTCTATTGGTCGACGGCGCGGAGCGATCGCGCGAAACCGCGCTGTCGATCTTCAGGCACATGGTCGAGCGGATGGCGCCGTTCAAGCGCATCCGCAAGCTCGAACTCGTCACCGAATTACCCAAGACGATTTCGGGGAAGATTCGCCGTGTCCACCTTCGCCGCCTTGAGCACGACAACGATCGCGGCGATGCGTTGCGCGGCGTGGAATTTTGTGAGGAGGACTTTCCGGAGCTTCAGGCGCTGAAATCGAAAGCTGCGGAGATTTGAATTGTGAATGACGTCTGGAAGAACACGCCGGTTTCGCTCGATGCCTATCGGCAAATGGTCGGGCAGGAGATCGGCGTTTCCTCGTGGCACCTGATCGACCAGAAGCGGATCGATGCCTATGCCGACGTGGTCGACGACCATCAGTTCATCCATGTCGATCCGGAGCGGGCCGGACGCGAAACGCAGTTCGGCGGCACCATCGCGCATGGATTCCTGACCTTGTCGCTGCTCAGCGTCATGTCATACGAGGTGATGCCGCAAGTCGAGGGCGTCACCATGGGGGTCAATTACGGTTTCGACCGCCTCAGGTTCATCTCGCCGGTCAAGTCCGGCTCGCGTGTCCGCGGCCGCTTCATGCTGACCGAGGCATCGCTTCGCAAACCCGGAGAACTGCTGTCGCGCACCGCCGTCAGCGTCGAGATCGAGGGCGGGAAGCGGTCGGCGCTTGTCGCCGACTGGCTTGCCGTTTTGCACTTTTCCTGACGGCGACGCTGCGTCGTGACGTTACGGGTTATGGCGGTATGCGGTTGAGTCAGGCATATCCATCGCATGCCTGACGTTCACCATGTCCAAGCCGCGATTATTGGCGCCGGTCCTGCCGGGCTGATGGCTGCGGAGGTTCTCGCGAAAGGCGGCGTGCGCGTGACCGTGTTCGACGCGATGCCGTCCGCGGGCCGCAAGTTCCTGATGGCGGGTCGCGGCGGGCTCAATCTGACGCACAGCGAGCCGCTGCCGCAATTTCTCACGCGCTATGGCGCGGCGGCGTCGCACCTGCAATCCTCCATTGATGCGTTCAAGCCTGAAGCGTTGAGACAATGGGCCGATGATCTCGCACAGCCGACATTCGTGGGATCGAGCGGGCGGGTGTTTCCGAAAACGCTCAAGGCCTCGCCGCTCCTGCGCGCGTGGCTCAAGCGGCTCGATTCGATCGGCGTCGCGTTGGCGCTGCGACATCGCTGGAGCGGATGGGATGGCGACGGCCGTCTTGAATTTCAGACGCCTGGAGGCGAGCGCGCGATTACGGCCGACGCCACGATCATGGCGCTCGGCGGTGCGAGTTGGCCGCGGCTCGGCTCGGACGGCGCGTGGGTCGAACGGCTGGCGGGCCGGGGCATCGCCATCGCGCCGCTGCAGCCGGCCAATTCCGGGTTCGACGTGGAATGGAGCGGCGTTTTCCGCGACCGTTTCGAAGGCCAGCCACTGAAGAATGTCGCGCTGTCGTTCGGCTCGCACACCATGCGCGGCGAGGTCCTCGTCACCCGTGGCGGCATCGAGGGTGGCGCGATCTACGCCCTCTCGGCGATGCTGCGAGAGCACATCAGCGCGTCGGGGAGCGCCGCGCTGAATATCGATCTTCGGCCTGATATTGCGACGGCTGAACTCGCGATCCGCATGAGCGCACCGCGCGGGAAACAATCTGTTTCGAACTGGCTGCGCAAGGCCGCCGGTCTTTCGCCCGTTGCGATCGGCCTGTTGCAGGAAGCAGCGAGAGCCGCCGGCGATAGCCTGGCATCGATGCCGCCGCCTGTGCTCGCGGCGATGATCCGTGCCGTTCCGATCTCGCTGACCGGCGTGGCGCCGCTCGCGCGCGCGATCTCTACCGCCGGCGGCGTTGCGTTCAGCGAGCTCGATGAGGATTACATGATCCGCCGGCTGCCGGGCGTGTTCGCCGCCGGCGAAATGCTGGACTGGGAAGCGCCGACCGGCGGGTATCTGTTGCAGGCGTCGTTCGCGACCGGTGCAGCTGCCGGGCGCGGCGCGCTGAAATGGCTGCGACGCTAGAGCATGATCCCGAAAAGTGGAAACCGGTTTTCGGAAAAGATCATGCTCAAACAAAAGGATAAGTAACCAGTCTGTTTCAACGCGTTTTCGTCACGCGAACCGGTGTCCACTTCGCTCGAAAACGCTATAATCAAACGCCCTCTATCTCCTCCCGCAGCATTTCCAGCTCCAACCAGCGATCCTCGGCCTGCTGCAACTCCTCCTGCGCCTTGGTCAGCGCGAGCGAGATCTTGTCGAAGGCTGCGCGATCAGTCGCGTAAAGGTTCGGGTCTTCCAGGCGTTGCTGTTGCTTTGCAATCTCGACCTGAAGTTTCGCGATGGATTTCGGCAGCGTCTCCAGCGCGTGTTTTTCGTTGAAGGTGAGGCGTCGCTTGCCGGGCGTGGCCGTAGGCGCTGCCTTCGCCGGGCGCTCTGCCTCGGGCACCGGCGCGGATTTTGACACCTCGCGTTTCAGGTCGGCGCCGCGTTGCGCCAGCATGTCGGTGTAGCCGCCGGCATATTCGATCCAGCGGCCATCGCCTTCGGGAACGATCACCGAGGTCACGACGCGATCGAGGAAGTCGCGATCGTGGCTGATCAGGATGACGGTGCCCTCGTAGTCGCCGAGCATGTCTTCCAGCACGTCGAGGGTTTCCAGATCGAGGTCGTTGGTCGGCTCGTCCAGCACCAGCAGGTTGGACGGCTTTGCGAGCGCGCGCGCCAGCATCAGCCGGCCGCGCTCGCCGCCGGACAGCACTTCGAGCGGCGTGCGCATCTGCTCCTGCGCGAACAGGAAATCCTTCATGTAGCTGACGACGTGCTTCGGCGTGCCGCCCACCATGACGTGGTCGCCACGCCCGCCGGTCAGGGCTTCCGCCAGCGTCGATTTCGGGTCGAGGCTTTCGCGATGCTGGTCGAGCGTCGCCATCTCGAGATTGGCGCCGAGCCGGATCGTGCCGCTGTCGGGCGCATCGGCTCCGGTGAGCATGTTGATCAGCGTGGTCTTGCCGACGCCATTGGGGCCGACGATGCCGATGCGGTCGCCGCGCTGGATGCGGATCGAGAAGTTGTCGACGATCTTCCGCTCGCCATAACGCTTGCCGATTTTTTTCGCCTCGATGACGAGCTTGCCGGACTTGTCGGCTTCCGCTGCGGCCAAGGTCGCACTGCCGGCGGTGCCGCGATAGTCGCGTCGCTGCCGGCGCAGTTCGTGCAAGTTCGCCAGCCGCTTGACGTTGCGCTTGCGCCGTCCCGAGACGCCGTAACGCAGCCAGTGCTCCTCGGCGACGATCTTGCGGTCGAGCTTGTGCTGGTCGCGCTCTTCCTCGGCCAGCACCTCGTCGCGCCATTCCTCGAACTTCGCGAAGCCGCGGTCGATCTGCCGGATATGACCGCGATCGAGCCAGGCGGTGCTGCGCGAGAGGTTGGACAGGAAGCGCCGGTCGTGGCTGATCAGCACCAGCGCGCAGCGGCGGGAGCCGAGTTCGCCTTCCAGCCATTCGATGGTCGTGAGATCGAGATGGTTGGTCGGCTCGTCCAGCAGCAGGATATCGGGCGAGGGCGCCAGCACCCGCGCCAGCGCCGCGCGCCGGCTTTCGCCGCCGGAGAGATGCGCAGGGTTTTCCTCGCCGGTGAGGCCAAGCTGCTCGACCAGATAGCGCGCCTGATAGGCGTCGTCGCCGGGGCCGAGCCCGGCCTCGACATAAGCGAGCGTAGTTTGGAATTTGTCGAAATCCGGCTCCTGCGGCAGATAGCGCACCGTGGCGCCCGGTTGCACGAAGCGGCTGCCGCTGTCAGGCTCGGCCAGGCCGGCGGCGATCCGCAGCAGCGTCGATTTGCCGGAGCCGTTGCGGCCGATCAGGCATAGCCGCTCGGATTCGAACACCGTGAGTTCGACGCCGCTCAGCAGCGGCGTGCCGCCGAACGTCAGGGCGATATCCTTCAACTGGATCAGCGGCGGCGCCATCGTCTCAGCCCTGCTGCGCATGGGCGCGCTGGATGCGCCGGATGGCCTGGTCCAGCGCCGACAGGAACGCCGAGCGGTCGCGCGGCTGGAACGAGCGCGGGCCGCCGGTGACCTCACCGCTGGCGCGCAGGTCGGTCATCAGGTTGCGGACGGCCAGCGTCATGCCGATCGACTGCTCCGTGAACGGCTTTCCGTTCGGCGCGATCACGCTGGCGCCCGCCTTGACGCATCGGCTTGCCAGCGGAATGTCCGCCGTGATGACAACATCGCTCTTGCCGGCGCGGGCCGCGATCCAGTCGTCGGCTGCGTCCATGCCGGGCCCGGCGGCGATGCGCTCGATCAGGGGATCGTCGGGCACGCGGATATATCCGCCCGCGACGACGCTGACCGACAGGCCGTGACGCGCGGCGACGCGATAGATCTCGTCCTTCACCGGGCAGGCATCGGCGTCAACATAGATACGGATGGAGGTCAACGGTGGATCATCGGGCTTTGTGAGCATCGTTGCAGCGCGTGTTACTCCATGTCACCGAAGATTGCGACACCGGATTTTTTGCAGTGCGATAGCTTGTCGAGCCGTGGGCGGGGTGGGGCCAGCCATCAGGGCGGGTGAGGCCGGTTGCACTGGCGGTCTGCGCTGCTAAACTTTCCGCGAAAAGGCATTGCTCGTTGACCGAGTATTCCGAATTGAAGTTTGCCCTCGCGGAAAGACGATTTCATGAACGACGATACGCTGCATTGCGCTGATCCCGAGCCGCTTAGCAGCCCGCCGGAACCAGCCCTGACCATGGAAAGGACCGTCGTCGATTCGCCGGTCGACGGCTCCGGCGTTTATGCCGCGCTGGATCTCGGCACCAATAACTGCCGTTTGCTGATCGCCTGCCCGGCAAACGGGAGCTTCCGCGTGATCGACTCGTTTTCGCGGATCGTCCGGCTGGGCGAAGGCATCTCGTCCACCGGACGCATCAGCGAGGCGGCAATCGAACGCGCCATCGCCGCGCTCATCGTGTGCCGCGACAAGATGCGTGCGAGGAAAGCGGGCCGGCTGCGGCTGATCGCGACGGAAGCCTGCAGGGCGGCGTCGAACTCCGAGGATTTTCGCAGCCGTGTCGCCGCCGCGACCGGCATCGAGCTCGAGGTGATCGATCGGGAGACGGAGGCCGCGCTCGCGGTGGTCGGCTGCTCGCCGCTGATTCATCCGAAAGCGCGCGGCGCGATCCTGTTCGACATCGGCGGCGGTTCGACGGAACTGGTCCGGATCGAGCGCGACCGCGAAGGCGGCGAACCGCATACCCGGGCGTGGATGTCGATTCCGATCGGCGTCGTGACTCTGGCCGAGCGTTTTGGCGGACACGATGTAACGCCGCAGTCCTACACAGCGATGATAGAGGAGGTCACGGCCAATCTTGGCGCGTTCGCCGCCGAGCATGGCTTCAATCTCTACGGGATGCACCTTCTCGGCACCTCTGGTACGGTGACCACGCTCGGCGGCCTTCATCTCGGTCTTGCGCGCTATGACCGCCGCAAGGTCGACGGAATCTGGATGAACGACATCGAAATCACCCAGGCCATCGCGCGGCTGTGCGGCATGGATTATCAAAAGCGGGTGGCCAACGGCTGTATCGGGGTCGAACGCGCCGATCTGGTTCTGGCCGGGTGCGCCATCCTGGATGCCATTCGGCGAGCCTTTCCGCTGCCGCGGCTCCGGGTTGCGGATCGCGGCCTGCGCGAGGGCATGCTGGTCGAAATGATGCGCGAGGACGGCGTCATTCAACTGAATTGATGCAACAAGGAATGGTTCTTCGTCATTGCCGGGCATAGTTTTTCGAAGCACGGCATCGCTTCGCTCGCCTATGGCAGTTCGAAGAACTGCGTCCCTTCGTTAACCTATGATCCGGCAAACCATCCAGCGTGGTGGTTCCTAAGCGCGCCTCAGGGCTGTTTTGTTCTTTTGATGGACGCCCGGATCAAAGTCCGGACGTGAGGGTAGACATGGCGAAAGACACAACCGGCCGATTGCGCGTGACCGTCAAGACCGGCGGCAAGAGAAAACTCTCGTCCAAGCTCTGGCTGGAGCGGCAGCTCAACGATCCCTATGTGGCGCAGGCCAAGCGCGACGGCTGGCGTTCGCGCGCCGCCTACAAGCTGATCGAAATGGATGACAAGTATCATTTCCTGAAACCCGGTCTGGCGGTGCTCGATCTCGGCGCGGCGCCCGGCGGATGGAGTCAGGTCGCGGCAAGGCGCGTCGGCGCCGCCGACGGGAGAGGCAAGGTGATCGCCATCGATCTTCTCGAGATGCCGGAGATCGTCGGCGTGACGTTCGCCCGGCTCGATTTCCTTGATGCCGATGCGCCGGAAAGATTGACCACGATGATGGAAGGCGGCGCGGATGTCGTGCTGTCCGACATGGCGGCCAACACCACCGGCCATCGCAAGACCGACCAGCTCCGGATTGTCGGTCTGGTGGAGAGCGCGGCGGCGTTCGCGGCTGACGTGCTGCGCCCCGGCGGGACGTTCATCGCGAAGGTGTTTCAGAGCGGGGCTGACGCCGATCTGCTGGCGCAGCTCAAGCGCGATTACCAGACGGTGCGCCATGTGAAGCCGGCGGCGAGCCGCCAGGATTCGTCGGAACGCTACGTGATGGCGACGGGATTTCGCGGGGGGCGGTAAGGCGTCTTTGCCGCATAGATGCCGTCATGCCCGCGCTTGTCGCGGGCATCCACGTCTTAACGGCAGTTCAGCAGAAAGACGTGGATGGCCGGGATAAACCCGGCCATGACGAAGAATGTATAGATTGCCAATGTGATCGAAAAATCCTTTAGCTCAATTTCTGATCCCGCGCGGTGACGGTCTCGCGGGCGGCTTCTTCCTCGGCTTCGGACTCGCGGGTTGGATCGGAGATCACCACCATGCGCCGCCCCGAGACCTGATGGCCGGCATCCGCGGGCATCCTGAAGAAATAATAGCACGACATCGCCGCCAGCACCGAGACGACCAGAAATCCGGGTCCGAAATCCGCAGCCGTCAGCTCCGTGCTGTGATGATACAGCATCGTTGTTTCCACGGAGAAGGCGCCGAGCGCGACGCCGGCCGAAATCGCCAGTTGTTGATTGACGCTGACGAGCGTGGTGGCGCGACTCATCCGTTCCGGCTCGACGTCGGCATAGGCCAGCGTATTGATCGCGGTGAATTGCAGCGAGCGGAAGAACCCGCCGACCACGAGAATGATCATGATCAGCAGCAACGGCGTGGTGACGGTGAACAGCGCGCAGGCCGCGAGGAAAGCGGAGCTGACGATCGCATTGACGGTCATGATGTTGCGGAAACCGAAGGTACGGATGATGCGGGCGGCGAGCGTCTTCATGCCCATGGCGCCGACGGCTGACGAGAACGTCACGAGTCCCGAGCTGAACGGCGACAGGCCGAAGCCGATCTGCATCAGAAGCGGCAGCAGGAACGGCAGCGCGCCGACGCCGAGGCGGAACAGGAATCCGCCGTAGATGCTGGCGCGCAGCGTTGGCAGCCGCAGCAGCGTCAGATCGAGCACCGGCGAGTCGGTGCGCCGGGCATGCATCACATAAAGCGTCATCGAGATCGAACCGAGGCCGATCAGCGCGATCACAACCGTCCATGGCAGCAGGTTGAGGCCGGCGACGGACAGGCCGAAGGCGATGCCGCCGACGCCGACGCCGGCCAGCACCATGCCGTAGAGGTCGAAGCGTTCGGGATTCTCACTGCGGATCGGATCGATGTAGCGTTGCGCCAGCACGATGCCGATGAGGCCGACCGGGATGTTGATCAGGAAGATCCAGTGCCACGAGAAATAGGTGGTGATGAAGCCGCCGAGCGGCGGGCCGACGACCGGCCCGACCAAGGCGGGCACGGTCACCCACGCCATCGCGCTGACGAGCGTGCTCTTGTCGATCGATCGCAGCAGCACCAGGCGGCCGACCGGCGTCATCATCGCGCCGCCCAAACCTTGCAGGGTCCGCGCGACCACGAAATCCGTCACCGACGACGACACCGCGCAGCCGATCGAGCCGATCATGAATACGGCGATCGCGACGCTGAAGACGTTACGCGCGCCGAACCGGTCCGCGGTCCAGCCGCTCGCCGGGATGAATATCGCGAGCGATAAAAGATACGACGTGATCGCGAGCTTCAGCGTCAGCGGGCTGGTGCCGATATCGGCGGCGATTGCGGGAAGCGAGGTCGCGATCACCGTCGAGTCCATGTTTTCCATGAACAGCGCGGCGGCGACGATCAGCGGGATCAGGCGTTCCTTGTTCATCGCGGGCACCGGGCGGGGCAGGCGGACGGCGGAGCGCGGCTGTAACACCGATGGGGACAGCGCGCTATTGCGAAGCGCGAAGGTATTCCTAAATCCTTGGTGGAGTTTTGGGAGGCCAAACCATGATCTACGTGCTTGCCGCCTTGCTGCCGCCGATCGGGCTGTTGTTCAACGGGCAACCGTTCTCGGCTATCCTGAACGTGATCCTGATCGTGTTTTGCGCGATTTTCGGGCTGGTTTTCCATATCCTGCTTTTGGTGCCGTCCGCCCACGCCCTGATCGCGGTCCACATGAAGCGGGAGGACCGCCGGCACCGGGAGGTGGTCGACGCGATCCGGGAGCATGGGCCGCCACCCGGCTTTCCGCGCTGAACCTTCGAGGGAAAACCCTCTGCATGGCCGTCAAAAGCTTTGATTCCAAAGGCTGCCGTGCTATCGACCACCGCCAACCCAGTCGATGGAACCCGATTGAACGGCGACGCCACGGCGTCGCTGGCCGGTCAATTCCATCCTGACAGGTTCCGCGGCGACCGTGCCGCTCAATGGAGTTGGCGATGGCGCGCGCAAACGGATTTCAGGATATCAAGGAAGCCTATACCTTCGACGACGTGCTGCTGAAGCCCGGCGCATCCGACATCCTGCCTTCCGAGGCCGATATCCGCTCTCGCGTGACCCGCGACATTCCGCTCAATATCCCGATCATGGCGTCGGCCATGGATACCGTCACCGAAGCGCGGATGGCGATCGCCATGGCGCAGGCCGGCGGCCTCGGCGTCATCCATCGCAACTTCGATGCGGAGGGACAGGCGGCGCAGGTGCGGCAGGTGAAGAAGTTCGAATCCGGCATGGTGGTCAATCCGCTGACCATCGGTCCCGACGCAATGCTGTCCGATGCGCTGGCGCTGATGACCGATCATGGCTTCTCCGGGATACCGGTGGTGACCGGCGGCGGCGCGACCGCGCCGGGCAAGCTCGTCGGCATTCTGACCAACCGCGACGTCCGCTTCGCCACCGACCCGCGCCAGAAAGTTTCCGAACTGATGACGCATGAAAATCTCGTGACGGTGCGCGAGGGCGTCAGCCAGGAAGAAGCCAAGCGGATGCTGCACAAGCACCGCATCGAGAAACTGCTGGTCGTCGACGATCAATATCGCTGCGTGGGTCTCATCACCGTCAAGGACATGGAAAAGGCGGTGGCGCATCCGCTCGCCTGCAAGGATGCTCAGGGCCGGCTGCGCGTCGCGGCGGCGACCACGGTCGGCGAAGGGGGCTTCGAACGCACCGAGCGCCTGATCGACGCCGGCGTCGACCTGATCGTGGTGGATACCGCGCACGGTCATTCCAGCCGCGTGCTGGACGCGGTCAACCGCATCAAGCGGCTGTCGAACGCGGTGCAGGTCATCGCCGGCAACATCGCCACCACCGAGGGTGCGCAGGCGCTGATCGATTCAGGCGCCGACGCCATCAAGGTCGGCATCGGCCCGGGTTCGATCTGCACCACCCGCATCGTGGCCGGCGTCGGGGTGCCGCAGCTCACCGCCATCATGGATGCCGTCGATGCGGCGAAAAAGGCCGACGTGCCGGTCATCGCCGACGGCGGCATCAAGTATTCCGGCGACCTCGCCAAGGCGCTCGCCGCCGGCGCGGACATCGTCATGGTCGGCTCGCTGCTTGCCGGCACAGACGAAACGCCGGGCGAGGTGTATCTGTGGCAGGGCCGCTCCTATAAGGCCTATCGCGGCATGGGCTCTGTGGGTGCGATGTCGCGCGGCTCGGCCGACCGCTATTTCCAGCAGGACATCAAGGATACGCTGAAACTCGTGCCCGAGGGGATCGAGGGGCAGGTGCCCTACAAGGGGCCGGTCGGCAACGTCATGCACCAGCTCGCCGGCGGCTTGCGCGCGGCCATGGGGTATGTCGGCGCGCGCAACATCGCCGAATTCCACGATAAGGCGCGTTTCGTGCGCATCACGGGGGCGGGCTTGCGCGAGAGCCACGTGCATGATGTCACGATCACGCGCGAAAGCCCGAACTATCCCGGCGCCGCCTGACGAAAATCGCCCAAATTGAGCCGCACAGCGGCGCGAAAACGCGTTACTGTCGGCGTGCTACAACCCTGCTTCGGGGCCGCTGCTTCGTTTCCCTGGAATGGCATCACGGTTCCATTCAGCCGAGAATTTGTAAACATGATCGAGTGGACGGATGACAGGATAGCAGCGCTTTCGGATTCCGATCTGAAAAACCTGCTTGCCAATGCGGAGCGCAAGTCGGTCGATGCTCTCGCCGCGCGATGCCGGGCGGAACTCGAGAAGCGAGACGCGTTGAAGCCGCGCAAGGCCGCAAAGCCGCGCACCGAGCTGAAGGATTTCGAGCGCGACATGTCGGCGCAGCTCGCCGTGGTCGGCCGGCGCATGGCGGAGAAATACGATCTGTCCGAGGAGACGGCGAAGGCGAAATCTGCGGGCGTGAAGGGTTTTCGCGCGCACAAGCTCGTCGGCAGCGACGGCCAGGCCAAGCTCGGCGGACTGCAGCGCGCGGGTTTCGTTGCCGTCGATCGCTATATCTCCTATCGGCGCGGCAACGATATCGTTTCACTCGGCGTATTCCTGCCCAAGGATCAGGATATTTCGGAACACAAGTTCTTCGTGATCGCGCCACAGTCGATACTTGAACGCGGCGAGCCGGTCGATGCCATCCGCAATAACCACGGCCAGAAGCAGTCCGCCGACGGCGGCCTCGTGTTCGACGATCTGGAGAGCGCAACGGCCGCTTTCGACAAGGTGCTGGCCAGGATCGCGGCTTGAAAGATTCTGTCGGCGCCGCGAACGGGGCTAAAAAATGTCTGTTCAGATGGTACTGCTGCCGGTGTTCGTGCTCGTCGGGCTCGCGTTCGCGTTGTTGTTGGGGATGGCGGTCGCGCGGACGAGGTCTTTGAGGTCCGGCGAGACCCGGTTCGAGGACATCGCGCTTCGCGAACCGAACTGGTCGGCGCGCGCCACCCAGATCGCGAACTGCTTCAGCAACCAGTTCGAAGTGCCGGTGCTGTTTTATGTCCTGATCGCGCTGGCGTTGCCGCTGCGTCACGCCGACCTTGTCATCGTCGTGCTGTCTTGGGTATTTGTCCTCACGCGATTCGTCCATGCCGGCATCTTCGTGACATCGAACAACGTCCCGCAGCGGGGAATGGCGTGGTTCGCGGGAGTGGTGGTGCTGATGGCGATGTGGATGTATTTCGCGTTGCGCATCCTGCTCGTGTGAGCGCCGCGTCTCCAATCGAAAGTCAGCCATGACGCCAGCCGCGCGGCTCTCCGCCGCCATTGAAGTGATCGAGGCTATCGACAGCCAGCGGGTGCCGGCCGCGAAAGCGCTGAAGGAATGGGGCACCGCGCACCGTTTCGCCGGCTCCGGCGACCGCGCCGCGATTTCGGGGCTGGTCTATGATGTGCTGCGCCGTCAGGCCTCCAGCGCCTGGATCATGGACGACGACACGCCCCGCGCGCGTCTGCTCGGAATGCTGAGACTGGAACGGGGGTTGGACATCGATGCGATTGCGGCGCTGTGCGACGGCGGCCGCTTCGCGCCCGAACCGCTTTCCGACGCCGAACGCGCGGCGCTGGCCTCGCGCGGCATCGCGGATGCGCCCGCGCATATCGCCGGGGATTATCCGGAATGGCTCGATCCCCATCTTGCAGAGATCTTCGGCGATGACCGTGCGGCGGAAGCCGCGGCGATGGCGAGCCGCGCGCCGCTCGACCTGCGCGTCAATACGCTGAAGGCCAAACGCGAGAAGGTGCTGGCCTCGCTGCGGCATCTCGGCGCGGCGGCGACGCCGTGGTCGCCGCTGGGCTTGCGGATCGCGCTCGGCGCCGATGCCCGCAATCCCGGCATCCACGCCGAGGAGGATTTCATCAAGGGCGCCGTCGAGGTTCAGGACGAGGGCTCGCAACTCGCGGCGCTGTTGTCCGGCGCAAAACCCGGCGAGCAGGTGATCGACCTTTGCGCCGGGGCCGGCGGCAAGACGCTGGCGCTGGCGGCCATGATGCAGGGCAGGGGCCGTCTGATTGCGACCGATCGCGACAAGCGGCAGCTCGCGCCGATCCACGAACGGCTGTCCCGCGCCGGGGTTCATAACGCCGAGGTTCGCGCCCCCAAGGGCGAAACCGATCCGCTGTCCGACATCCGCGCCACCGCCGATCTCGTGCTGATCGATGCGCCCTGCACCGGGACCGGGACCTGGCGGCGCAACCCGGACGCGAAATGGCGGATGCGGCCTGGCGCGCTCGAGGTGCGTTTGAAAGATCAGGCGGAAGTGCTTGACCGTGCTGCGGGTTTGGTCAAGCCGGGCGGTCGCGTCGCCTATATCACCTGTTCGGTGTTGCCGCCGGAAAATGGCGAGCAAATTCGGAAGTTTATCGGCCGGCATCCAGATTTCACGGTAACGCCGCCGTCGCAGACCGCTTCAGTGTTGTGGGACAGGACGGACGACTTCCTCGCCGCGGTTTACCTCTCTGGCGAGGGGCTTTTGATGACGCCGCGCAGGACCGGAACGGATGGGTTTTTCGTGTCGGTGATGCGAAGAGGAACGGCATAGGTTCTCGTCATCATCCGCGAAAGGGGATGTCCAGTAAACGCCGGGGCAGCGATGACTGGATCGCCCGATCAGGGCGATGACAGTGGTCTTCGGCGGCAACGCGCTTCGCGCTTTAGCCGGCCAAGACGTATTTCGCGGTTGCGAGGCCGATGCCGGTCGCGTAATTCCTCGCCATGACAGCCTCCAGCAAAGCCTCCGCGCCAGCATCCGGTCCCTCCGGCGAGACCTCCGCGCACGATAAGATCTTGATCATCGATTTCGGCAGCCAGGTCACGCAACTGATTGCCCGGCGCGTGCGCGAGGAGGGCGTCTATTCGGAAATCGTTCCGTTCCAGAAGGCGGAAGCGGCCTTTCTTGAGATGAATCCGAAGGCGGTGATCCTGTCGGGCGGGCCTGCTTCCGTGCTCGACCGGAATGCGCCGGCGGCGCCGATGTCGATCCTCAAGGCGGGCGTGCCCGTGCTCGGCATCTGCTACGGCGAGCAGACGATGGCGCAGCAACTCGGCGGCACCGTCGAAGCTGGCCATCACCGCGAGTTCGGCCGTGCGGCCATCGAGGTCACTGAGACCTGCGCGCTGTTCGAGGGCGTCTGGGAGAAGGGCGGCAGATACGACGTCTGGATGAGTCACGGCGACCGCGTCACCAAACTGCCCGATGGCTTCCGTGCGGTGGCAAAGGCGCCGGGCTCGCCGATCTCGGTCATCGCCGACGATAAGCGCAAATTCTATGCGATGCAGTTCCACCCCGAGGTGGTGCATACGCCCGACGGCGCGAAACTGATCCGCAATTTCGTCCGCAAGGTCGCGGGGTTGACCGGCGACTGGACGATGCGCGCGTTTCGCGAGGAGGCGATCGAGAAGATCCGCGCTCAGGTCGGCAAGGGCCGGGTGATCTGCGGTCTGTCCGGCGGCGTCGATTCATCGGTGGCGGCGATCCTGATCCACGAGGCGATCGGCGACCAGCTCACTTGCGTGTTTGTCGATCACGGCATGCTGCGCAAGGACGAGGGCAAGACGGTGGTGGATCTGTTCCGCCATCACTACAACATTCCGCTGGTTCACGTTGATGCGTCGGAACAATTCTTGGGCGAACTCGCCGGCGTTATCGACCCCGAGGTCAAGCGCAAGACCATCGGTCGTCTTTTCATCGATGTGTTCGAGGCGGAAGCGAAAAAAATCGGCGGCGCTGACTTCCTCGCTCAAGGTACGCTTTACCCCGATGTGATTGAGAGCGTGTCGTTCACCGGCGGCCCGTCGGTGACGATCAAGTCGCACCACAACGTCGGCGGGCTACCGGCCCGCATGAACATGAAGCTGGTCGAGCCGTTGCGCGAACTGTTCAAGGACGAGGTCCGCGTGTTGGGACGCGAACTCGGGTTGCCGGAGGTTTTCGTCGGCCGCCATCCATTTCCGGGGCCAGGCCTTGCGATCCGATGCCCCGGCGAGATCACCCGCGAAAAGCTCGACATCCTGCGCGAGGCCGACGCCATCTACATCGACCAGATCCGTAAAGCCCAGCTCTACGACGAGATCTGGCAGGCGTTCGCGGTGCTGTTGCCGGTCAAGACGGTCGGCGTGATGGGAGATGGGCGTACCTACGAATATGTGGTTGGCCTGCGCGCGGTAACCTCGACCGACGGCATGACCGCTGACTTCTATCCGTTCGACATGAAATTCCTAGGCGAAACCGCAACCCGCATCATCAACGAGGTGACTGGCGTCAACCGTGTCGTTTACGACGTGACGTCGAAGCCGCCGGGTACGATCGAGTGGGAATGATTCAGGCCCATCCGGCGCTATCCGTCGGCATCCCGGAACACTCCATAACACACTGATAGGTAAAATAAAATCGTCCAAAGACGTTCGGGGGCTATCGGCCGGCAGAGATCGCCGCTGACGTACTCCCTGACGGTCCGGCTCCCCATTGCGAAATCCGATTTCGTCCGATACCGTCAGAGTCTGAATGGCCTCTGACGGTCTTTTTTTCGATCTAACTTGCTGTAAGAAAAAGAGATTTTGTCGCGAGGACGCCCAAAAATGGCCTGACGGTCTTTTTACGAGGAGACGGCCAAAATGTTGACGGATGCAGCCCTTAAGCACCTGAAACCAAAAGACAAAATTTATAAGGTGACGGACCGGGATGGCATGTACGTGCTGGTGAAGCCATCCGGGACACTCACGTTTCGGCTGGACTACCGGATGAATGGGCGGCGCGAGACCGTCACCTTCGGCAAGTACGGCCCCGCGGGGCTGTCGCTCGCTCGAGCACGAGAGCTGTGCATCGATGCCAGGCGGGCGATCAGCGAGGGACGATCGCCGGCGATCGAAAAGCAGCGGGAGAAGCGCCGGCTCCTGGAAGCGAAGAGCTTTGGCGAGTTCGGCGAGAAGTGGCTGACCGCGGCGCCGACGATGGCGGACAGCACGCGGGCGATGCGCCGGTCGATCTTCGAGCGCGAGCTGCTGCCCAAGTGGCGCAACAGACTGCTGACCGAGATCACACCGGACGATCTCCGGGCTCTTTGCGGGGCGATTGTCGAGCGGGGCGCGCCCGCTACGGCAATCCACGTCCGCGACATCGTCAAGCAGATCTACGGCTTCGCGATCTTGCACGGCGAGAAGATCGCCAACCCCGCTGACGATGTGGGGCCGTCTTCCATCGCTACTTTCGTGCCCAAGGACCGCTCGCTCTCGCCAACCGAGATCAGAATCATGCTCAAGCTGATCGAGAAGGTGGCGACCCTACCGACCATCCGGCTCGGCATGCGCCTCTATCTGCAGACGATGGTTCGCAAGAGCGAGTTGCAGGACGCGACTTGGGATGAGGTCGATTTCGAGAATGCCGTGTGGACGATTCCGAAGGAACGCATGAAGCGTTCGAAGGCGCACAACGTTTATCTGTCGCGGCAGACACTCGACATCATGATCGCGCTGAAGACCTGCGCAGGGAATTCGCGATACCTGTTGCCGTCGCGGTACGACGCGGATGCGCCGATGTCGCGCGCGACGTTCAACCGGGTAACCTACTCGGTTGTTGAACTGGCGAAGAAGGAAGGTCTGCCACTCGAGCCATTCACGGTTCATGATCTGCGAAGGACAGGATCCACGCTGCTCAACGAGCTGGGCTTCAACAGCGACTGGATCGAGAAGTGTCTTGCCCACGAGGATGGTCGTTCTTCGCGCGGCGTCTATAACAAGGCGGAGTACGAAGTTCAGCGTCGCCACATGATGCAGGAGTGGTCGGACATCATCGACGCCTGGGTCGCTGGGAAGAAGCGCGTCCCGGTGCTCATCCCGCCTTCGATGCCGCTGCTTGAGCCCGATCCGGCTCTCGAACCGGGCGCGACCGCCGTTGCCTGACGTCGGGAGCCTGCGCACGGCCGATTGGGGCTGATCGACGCGACGCTAGCCAGGCCTCGACTTCGGCCAGGTCCCAGACCACGCATCTCGGCGAGAGCGCAAAACGGCGCGGGAACTCGCCGCGCTGTTCCATCTCGTAGATCGTGCTGTCGGCAAGTGGGACGATTTCGCGCAGTTGCTGTCGGCGGATGGTCCGCTTCATCGGCGTGCTATTGCGGTCAGCCATCATCATTTCCTCAGTTCGTCTTCTCGAGGAAATGAGCGCGATAGACGCCGAAAGGGAAGGAGCGAAAGTCAGCGCGCAGACAGGCGGATACTGTGGCGTACAAATAGAAAGGTGCCTCGGCTTCGTGATCGCGAGACATCTCTCCTAAAGAGGTGTGACCCTCCGAATGCATAGGTCGCCAGTTCGAACGCCCGGCTCGACATATTGGTGCACGTTGGTGAGCAGTATGGTCGACATCGCTATTGTCGATTGGAGACGATGGTCGACGCCGTCGCCGAGCTATCCGCACGTTCTCGGATCGCGTGCTTACTCCAGCGCGCAATGATCTTCGGGCCGATATCGACGCCAAGGCTGCGGTAGAACGCCTGCGCGCTGGCATTAGCCGACTCGATTTCCCATCTCGCTGTCATGCCGGCCGCTGCGCATATGCGAGCCAGTCCGTCGAACAGCGCCGTTCCGACGCCTTTTCGCCGGGCGGATTCCGAGACGAACACATCGTCCACCCGAACGACATCGCCTCCCACCCAGATAGCGAAGTCGACCGTATAGGTAAGCATGCCGATGATTTCGCCGCGGCGCTCGGCGAGCAATGCATGCAACCGCGGCACGTCGCCGGATAGCGCTCGGCGCAACTGGCTGTCGCTGAATCGGACTTCGGCAGCATGCCCTTCGTAAGCCGCGAGCGATCTTATCAGCCGGCCTATGACCTCAGCATCTGCGGGGTCTGCCCGCCGAACATGCATCGTGCCACTCCGGCGAGGTGCTGAGGTTTCTGCCCGCATGTCTTGTGTTGTTTCCCGCTCAGTCCCAATCCCATCCTGCACCGGACGGTCGCCAATACCGTATGCGTGCGCCCCCGCTCTCGCGGGCGAAAACTACTCAACCTTGAGAGACCTACACTCACCTCGTTGGCGGATGAGTTTTGCTCTCCTGCACGCGCAGATTATGCGGTCGCGGTGCACGGGCGATGGCGGCAATGATCCCGGAGTTCCCAAGGCGGACTCCTTTCATGCCGAATGCGCTAGGCAACTCATTGCAGTTCGCACCGCTCCCGCCGAGGTCCGACTTCTCCGAGTTCGTGTCGAAGCTGGATATCGGCGATGTGCGCGCGCGCTTCGGGTTTCCGGTCGAGGCGGAGAGTCTTTGGCCGCTCCTTGCTCCCCGCATCCCCGACTGCCGCGCCATCGGCGCATGGAACGGCCGATCATTGGTCGGCGTCGGTATGCTCGCTAAGTTCGCCCCCGGGCAATGGGAGTTCGCGCTAATCGTGAGGTCGGATCTGAAACGTCGCCGCATTGGCACCGCACTGGTCCACCACGCATTTGCCAAGGCACGTGCGCTCGGCGCCGGCGAGGTCGTCGCTCACGTCCGTTCCGACAACACGGCTGCGCGCGGACTCGTTCGCTCTCTTGGTTTTGTGGCGGTCGGCGGGCCGGGGCTTGAGCAGTTCTACGCCGCCCGCCTCTCGACCGAGCAAACAGTCGGATGAAGACACACAGCGGCGTCGCTTCCCGCAGCCTACGCCAACGAGGGGCTTCGTCCGAGGGCGCCGGCGGCGCGGCCGAGCCGCATCATCGCATCGAAGCTCATCTCCATGTCCTCGTCCGTCGTCGCCCAACTTGAGACGCTGACGCGCATAGCGCGGCGGCCTTGCCAGGTCGTTCCGCCGCACCAGCACGTTCCGTCCCGCTGAATTTCGGCAATCATCCGGTCGGTGGCCTCGTCGCTTTCGCCGGCAACGAGGACCTGGTTGATCACGACGTCGTTGAGCACCGCGAAGCCGGCGGCGGACAGCCGCGCGGCGAGCCTCGAGGCATGGCTGCACGTCCTTTCGACGAGATCAGCGATGCCGTCTCTTCCGAGAGACCTTATAGCAGCCCAGACTTCAACCGCGCGGGCTCGCCGCGACAGCTCGGGGTTAAGCTGGCTCGCTTCGCGTTGGTCACTGGCATGGAGGTAGGCCGCGCTCGCGGTCATCGTCCGGCGAAGATGCTCGGGCTCGCGGACCAGCGCGATCCCGCAGTCGTAAGGTGTGTTCAGCCACTTGTGCGCGTCGGTAGCCCATGAGTCGGCAAGCGGCACGCCCGCTGTCAGGTGAGCGCGGCGCGGCGCGCATGCAGCCCACATGCCGAAGGCGCCGTCCACATGAACCCACGCCCCGGCCGCTTTCGTCTGCCGGCAAATCATCTCCGCGGGATCGAAGGCGCCGGTATTCACATTGCCTGCCTGGATGCAGACGATCGTCCGATCGTCGAGCGCAGGCAAAGCGTCTGCCTGCATCCGACCCTGACCGTCGACCGGCACCCTGACCAACGTGTCCCTTCCAAACCCAAGCAGCGTGAGCGCCTTCAGCACCGTTACGTGCACCTCGTCACCCACCACCACGCGGATCGGCGGCGCGCCGAAAAGGCCGCGCGCGCCGGCGTCCCAGCCCGCGCGAGCAAGGATCGCTTGGCGCGCGGCGGCAAGCGCCGTGAAGCTCGCCATCGAAGCTCCCGTCACGAAGGCGCCGCCGGTGCTGCCGGGCAATTCGAAGAGCTGTTTCAACCACTCAAGCGTTATGTCCTCGAGCTGCGCAGCGACGGGTGACGTCAGTCGCATCGCGGCGTTCTGATCCCAGGCGGTCGCGAGCCAGTTCGCCGCGACCGTGACAGGAAGCGCGCCGCCGATCACGAGGCCGAAGTAGCGACCGCCAGCCGAGGCCATCGTCGCGGGCGAGCCAACCTCGTCGAGGAGACGCAAGATCTCCTCGTCGGCTGTCGCGCGGTCAGGCAACGGTCCGCCAAGCTCGGCAAGCCTTTCCAATGCCTCGATATCGGGCGAAACCCGCCGCGCCGTAACACCGCGGAGATAGCGCTGTGCACGCTGCGCGGCATCGGCCAGAAGTTCGGGCTTAACAACTTGATCCATCTGCTATTGGCTCCGGTCGAAAGCGAGCCGCAATCCGAACGAGATGAAGACGGCACCCACCGTCCGATCCACTCCGAGGCCGGCTCTATGGCGCGGCGCCCGGACGACCCCGCTGCGGTACGAACGATCAGCGCCGTATCTACGCCCGGAGTGAGTGTTACGAACGCGGCCGCGATGGTGAACGCAAAGACGTTTACCCACGGAAACGCATCGAGAGAAGTTGCAGCGGTGACGTCCATGACAACGAGATAATGTCCTGTTGTCGCGGGAGTCAAACGTGATATTGTCACGCATTACAATGAAGAGGACCGTCTATGCCTGTCTGGAAGCCTATCGTTCCTTCCGGCGAGGCGCCGCTCTACGAGCGCATCGCCGACGCGATTGAGCAGGACATCCGGGACGGTGCACTGCCGTCCGGGACTCGCCTTCCGCCGCACCGGGACCTAGCGCACGCGCTCTCCGTGAGCATCGGGACTGTCACCAAGGCCTACGGAGAGGCCGAGCGCCGCGGTCTGCTGGTCGGGCATGTCGGCCGCGGCTCCTTCGTCGCCGGCCGCTCGCATGGTGCAGCGGCCTCGAACGGTCCGGTCGACCTAGCCCTCAATCTTCCCGCAGGTGGACCTGGACCACGGCACTTCGCCGAGGCGCTCGCCCGGCTCCGCCGCAGGTCCGATCTCGCGCTGGCAGCCGAATATGCCCCACCGGAGGGCCTTGAGAGCGTGCGGCGGATCGGCGGCCAATGGCTCCAATCCCGGCACGGCGTCGCCATCGATCCCGCCGAGATCATCCAGACCAACGGTGGCCAGCATGCGCTCGCGCTCGCATTCGGTGCAATCGCGCGTCCTGGCGAGACGATTCTCTGCGAGGCCGCCACGTTCTACGGCGTCAAGACGCTTGCCGAAGTCGTGCCGTATCGTCTCCACGGCGTCGACCTCGACGCCGGGGGGTTGAAGCCCGCGGCGCTGGAGAAAGCGATCGCCGAAACCGGCGCGCGCGTGGTCTACACCATTCCGACGTTGCAGAATCCGACCACGATCACGATGACCGCGGCACGCCGAAAGCAGATCGCGGCGATTGCGCGCAAGCGCGACCTGCTAATCGTCGAGGACGAAGCCTATCGGGCCATCGCAGCGCCAGAGGACAGGCCTCCGACCTTCACCGAACTCGCGCCTGACCGCACGATTCACGTGGCCACGATCTCGAAGGCATTTTCGCCAGGCCTCCGCCTCGGGTTTCTCCGCGCCCCGACGAGCGCAATCAGGGAGCAGATTCTGCACCATGTGCGCGCGATCGGATACGCGCCGCCGGCGCTCGGCGCCCTCGTGTTCAGCCAGTGGATCGAGGACGGAACGGCCGATCTCATTGCAGACCAGATCGTGCAGGACGCTCTCGCCAGGAGCGATGTCGCGAGACGGATTTTGGGTAGTGCGATGACGCCGCCAGGATCGCAGCAAAGCATCCACGTGTGGATTCCGATGTCTGCACTCGACGCCGAGCGGGCCGCTGGCCGAGCGCTCCGCGCGGGCGTCGAACTGACGCCTCCCGACGCGCCGATCGTCGCTCCCGACAAGATTTCCGGACTGCGCGTTTGCCTCGGCGGTGCGCCTGATCTTGTTGCGCTCGAAGCCGCCCTGACCGTCGTCGCACAAGCGCTCCAAAGCGACGTCGGCCATCAGACGCGCGCGCTCGTCTGATCCCTCGGCAGCTCACAGGCTGGCAGACGGATTGCGATTGCGCGGCTGGACGATGGCATACTTGCCGCTACGCTTTTTGACCAAAGGATTGATGCCGAATGCTTGAGGTCTGGGGCCGCAAGACATCGTCAAATGTCCAAGCACTGATGTGGTGCATCGGGGAGCTGCGGCTGCCCTACCGGCGACACGATGTGGGGCACCGCTACGGCGGAAACGACACACCCGGATTTCTGGCGCTCAATCCCAATGGCACCGTGCCTGTTCTCAAGGACGGCGATGGCGAACCGCTCTGGGAAACCGGCGCGATCCTCCGCTACCTGGCAACTCGCTATGGGACTGGTCCCTTCTGGCCGGCAGACCTCGACGATCGCACGAGGATCGATAAGTGGGCGGAGTGGTCGAAGATCAACATCGCGTTGAACTTCACCGCGCCGGTGTTCTGGCGGGTCGTGCGAACCGCGCCAGCGGACCGCGACGAGGAGGCTATCCGCGCCGCACTGCGCGCTCTCGAGGTCAAGCTGGATATCGCCGAGGCGCAGCTCGAACATCATGCGTTCCTTGCCTGCTCCGAGTTCACTCTCGCTGACGTCCAGTTCGGTCATGTTCTCTTTCGATATTTTGATATCGACATCCCCCGCGGTGAGCATCCAGCCGTGAAGCAATACTATGATGCACTAACGAAGCGTCCGGCATTCATCGAACATGTGATGGTCTCATATGAAGAGCTGAGGGTGGCGTAACCCAGCCCGCCGGACGAACACCTCTCATCCGTCGTTGAAGTCTTCTCGTTTGCCAATCAAGGCGTTCCGAGGCGCTTGTGTAGGAATGCCCGAGCGTCCGAACAATCCTACGGAGCATGCGGACGGCGCCCGGATCGGTGCCCTTCGCCGATTGTTAGCGCGCATCGAGATCTGGCGCGACCGCGCACACCGCCGGCGCCAGTTGGCAGAGATGAGATCCAGCGAATGGAAGGACCTTGGCCTCAGCCGATGGGATGTAAGGTGCGAGGTCAACAAGCCATTCTGGCGACCGTGACACCTTTGCGCTCTTCTGACGGCGGCCGGCACTGGCCTGTCTTCTGATAGTCGTCTCAACCCCGCAAAGGAACGAAGCATGCGAACCTTTCCGTTCGTGACGGTCGACGTCTTTACAAAGCAGCGCTTCGGCGGAAACTCCCTCGCGGTGTTCCCGAACGCTGTCGGCCTCACTGACGAGGAGATGCAAGCACTGGCCGCTGAATTCAACTTAAGCGAGACGGTCTTCATCCTGCCCCCAGCCGAATCCCAGCACACAGCGCGCGTGCGGATTTTCAGCCGCACGACCGAGATGCCGTTTGCCGGCCATCCCAACGTCGGCGCGGCCTATGTGCTTGCACGTGAAGGGCATGATCGTCACGGACTGCTTGTCTTCGAAGAGATTGCGGGTCTCGTCCGCGTGGAAGTCGCACGCGACGCGCTGGGCGAGGTCACCGGTGCCACAATCGCCGCCCCCGGCGTCCTTGAGCGCGGCATGCAGATCCCTGTCGACGTAATCGCACGCTGCGCGGACTTGTCCCCCGAAGACATCCTGACAGCGACCCACCAGCCTGTCGTCGCGTCGCTCGGAATCTCCTTCGTCCTCGCCGAGGTGGCTCCGCATGCTCTCGCCGGCGCGATGCCGAACCTGCAAGCGTTTCGCGAAGCAGCGGCAGCCAGGCCCGAAATGAAAGGCCGCTTCTCTCTGCATTTGTACGCGAAGATGGACACTGGAATACGCGCACGCATGTTTGGTCCCCTGAGCGGCACCGTCGAGGACGCTGCGACAGGATCGGCCAACGCAACTCTGGGCGCGCTGCTGCTGGTTCTTTCGGGCGGAAATCAAGCGACCTACCACATCGTGCAAGGCGTCGAGATGAGGCGCCCGAGCGAACTTCGGGTCGTCGCGGAAGCAACCGCCGCGGGCATCACTGCCAAGGTTGGCGGAGACTGCGTCGAAGTTCTTCGCGGCGCAGCGCGTCTATGATCGCCTGCAACGCGATCGATGTCAGGCAGTTGAGTTTTGCTCATCGCGCCACGAGCGTAACGCGTTTGCCTCCGCGCTGCGACGAGCGCTGACTTCCAACAGCACGGACAGGCCTCCCAGCGAGCTTTATCGCGAATTCGCCGGGGGTCGAGTCCCTGAAGGAGGTCAGGCCCAATGAGCATATCGACAGCAAGAACCCCATCGACCGGCTTTACCATCCCCGTGATCATTCTGGTCGTTGCAGCGTCGACAATCCTGTCGATCAGCATGGGAATTCGTCAGAGCCTCGGCCTCTTTCTTCCGCCGATCAATGCCGAACTGGGCGTGTCCGCGTCAGCCTTCGGCTTCGCTCTCGCTCTGCAAAGCCTCATATGGGGCATTAGCCAACCAATCATCGGTGCCCTCGGCGACCGGTTCGGCGCGCGGCCGGTCGTAATTGGCTGCGCCATCATCTACGCGCTTGGCCTTCTGCTGATGGCGTGCGGTCAGCCGGTCCTCGGCCTCAATGCTGGAGCAGGACTGATGGTTGGCATCGGCATCGCCGGCACTGGCTTCGGCGTCCTCTTCGGAGCGGTGGCGCGGGTGGTTCCCGCCGAGCGGCGTGTACAGACGCTGGGCATCGTTTCAGCCGCTGGTTCGCTCGCCACGCTGCTGATCGCCCCGCTTGGGCAATACCTCATCGCAAACAGCGGCTGGCGCACCGGTGCGATCGCTTTCGTGCTGGTGGCACTCGTCATGGCGATTCTCGGTGTGCTGATGGGGCCAAAGCCTGCAGACGTCAAAACGGAGGCGGACCAGCCGGGATCGAACATCCGCGAATCCTTGATCGCGGCAGCAAGACATCCCGGCTTCATCGCGATGACAATCGCCTTCTTCGCCTGCGGCTTCCAGCTCATGTATATCACCGTGCACCTGCCGGCCTTTCTCGCCTTTTGCGGTGTGCCGCCGACAGTCAGCGCAACGGCACTCGGCGTGATCGGCCTTGGAAATGCCGTGGGGTCGTTGCTGGCAGGCTATCTCGGTTCGAGATACAGCCAGAAGCGGTTGCTCGCGCTCGCCTATCTCATGCGGACCATCACGATAATCTGCTTCGTCGCCCTGCCGGTGACGCCGACCTCAACGATCGTGTTCGCAGCCACGATGGGTGTCCTGTGGCTTGGCGTCGTGCCCCTAGTGAGCGGTCTGATCGTGCGGCTGTTTGGTTTGCAGCACTTCAACACGCTCTTCGGCTTCGCCTTCTTCAGCCATCAGGTGGGCGCTTTCATCGGCTCATGGCTCGGCGGATTGAGCTTCGATCTGACCGGATCCTATACGGTGGCCTGGGGGGCGATGGTCGTCATCGGGCTGTCCGCTTTCCTTCTCCAGTGGTTCATGGATGACAAGCCTCGCCCCTGGAGTGGAAACGCAGCGGTGCCTTTGCCGTCCGCCGCGTAGCAGGCTGGGCTGCGGTGCTGTGCTGTTGGCGGGCACCGCAGCCTTCTGAATCTCCGGAGTCTGACCTTGCTAGTCCGGCCGGCCAACCGGCACAAGTCCGTGATCCTGCGCTCGAAAGGAAGCGCGGGACCAGTTTCGTCGTGGCGAGGTGCGAGACCGCAGAGAACAAGATGAGCGTTCCGCAAGCGCGAATGAGGAGTTCCCGTTTGATACGTTCCCGTCCCGCTGTCATCACCGCCACATGCCAGATGACCGCTGCGGACAGCCGGATCGATACCGAACACCGATCACGCTTGAGCAGTATCGGCAAATGTCGATCGATGAACGCGACAGGTTCTATGCACGGCTTCGCCACCAGAGGAGCGTCGAGATGGCCGAGGCGTTCTCCTGCCTTGCCCGCCGGACAGGGCGCGGTCTGCGACGCCTCGGGAGCCGGCTCGGCAACGCCTGGCGCGGCCGTGACCTGGGAGGTCCCCACGCCTGATACGGTCCGCCCGTTGCGGCCGCGGCGGCGAGGAGCCGTGCACAGGATTTCACCCGGAGATGACGATTTGTCGGCTGACTGCCGGATCGTCGGGGCGCAACGTCGCGGCCACGTACGACGGACCGTTGATCAAAGCGGCCTCGGAAGCATAGCGGCGGACCTGTGGAGGCGACGGCAAGGAATCGTCAACCCCCGCCAGATCGTCGAGCGCGGTCCTCTGGCGCCGACCGCATGGACGCTCCAGCGAAAGTTCGCCGCACTCGGGATCGCGAGGCGCGAAGGTGGAAATCGAGCTAAGGCAGTTACGGTACGTTGTAGCCGCCGCGGACGAGAAAAGCTTTCGCCGCGCGGCCGAGGGCATGCGCCTTCGTCAATCCACCCTGAGCAGGAGAATCCGAGACCTCGAGCTTCAGCTCGGCGTCGGCCTCTTCGAGCGGTCGCGCGCAGGCGTCAGGCCGACCCTCGCTGGAACCGAGTTAGTCCGCATCGCTCGACATGTCATGGACGAGGTTGACCGGATGGCTGCCGCCGCGACTGCTGCTGGACGGGGCGAGGCGGGGCGACTGGTCGTGGGATTCTATACGTCGCTATCCACTGGCAACCTGCGCCTGGCACTTCAGGACTTCAAACAAAGCAAGAAGGAGGTCGAGATCGTTACGGTCGAGGGCACGCGCAACAGGCTCTTCAGCGGCCTGAGCAACGGTGCAATCGACATTGTGATCGTCACCGGCGACTCCGGGAATAGCCGCTTCGACTCACTGCCGCTTTGGAGCGAGCGCGTAATTGTCGCGCTACCCGAGTCGCATCCTCTCGCCGAAAACGAGATCGTCTATTGGACCGACCTCCGAGGAGAGACGTTCCTCCTCAGCCAGCGCGATCCGGGCCCGGAGATTCAGGATATCCTCGTGGCGAAGCTGGCTGCACCAGGAGATCGGCCACGCGTCGTCAGGCACGATGCCAGCGGCGAGAATATCAAAAGCCTCGTCGGCGCCGGCTTTGGCGTGAGTCTGATGTGCGAAGCGTCAATCGGCGGCAAATTCAACGGCGTCGTCTACAGAGAGGCGCGCGACGGCAATGGGCCGACCGGCATCAGCTATGCCGCTCATTGGGACCGCGATAACGGAAACCCCGCACTCGGCGGCTTTGTTCGTTTGCTAAGAGAGCGCTTCGCGCCGCTCAGCGCCTAGTCACGGCGATGCAGGCTACGAACTTAATTCCGTTACTAGACTCTCGCCGTCGATGCATCGTATCTCAGTCGGAGCCCTTCTCTGTCGCGCAACTCCCTTTAGTTTCGCAACAGCAAGCTTTCGGAGATCAAGCGCGCTCCCAGCGCGCCCATTACCACTCCCGCCACCCGATCAATGCAGCGCTTCGAGCACAAATAGACAGACCGTGGCCTCGGGGCTGAGAAGGCGAGCGCGACGACTGCATACCACGTAGCTTCGAGCGCAAAGACGAGCGGTGGTAAGCAAAGAAACAGCCACAAGGGCGTGGACGGGGGCAGTAGTGCGGCAAAGATGCTTGCGTAGACGACGGCGGTCTTCGGATTGCAAACTTGGGTCAGAAATCCGATGCCTAGTGACCGTGCCGCAGACGTTGCGTGCGGCGGACCTGAAGCGGAAACATCAGTAGATTCTGAGGCTCCGCGCCAGATTTGGATCCCGAGATAGACAAGGTAGATGCCGCCAAGAATTCGTAGCACAAGGTAGAGCCATTCGATCCGAAGAAGGATGGTCGCGAGGCCAAGCAGGGCGAGGATCGCGAAGATGGCACCACCAAGCCCCATGCCCATAGCCGCCCACAGCCCATCCCTGCGGGATACTGTCGCGGCGATCCGCGAGACCAAAACGAAGCTCGGTCCCGGACTGACCGCCCCAACAAGTAGCGCTCCGAGAATACCGAAAAGAGCAAGGGACGCAGACATGGCAAGGTCCTTTCTTGAGCGGAGTGCCCAGATGATAGGTGGCGCAGGAGCCGACCGCGCAAACGAGTTGTCATTGCGTGTGCATGAGTATCCCTCAGCAGGCAGACTGAGCGGCACAATCCTCCGCCCACGTGAGGCGAGTGGAGGCAAGCCAAGACTACATTCGCGCTGAAATTCTGAACGACGCTTTTGCACATCTACGGAACTGAGGGGAAAGCCTTCCCCTGCGGCCGAGCCGCGGTCTCGGCCCATCCCTCCTGCGGGCGGAGCTTGCTTTCTGAACGTCTGACTTCAACGACGCTATCTGAGCAGCTTCTCCATGTGATAGCGCCGCAGGCCACCTCCCACGGCCTTCAGGGACATTGCGTCGACCGTCTCCGTGCTGGTCAGCGAAAAGCCGACGCTCTGATATAGAGCGAATGCAGCCTTCTGGATTTCCGAGGTGCTGAGGACCAGTCGGCGATACTGGGCCGCTCGGCCGATCTGCTCCGCGTGGACGAGCAATCGTCGCGCGATGCCCTGACGGCGAAACGCCGGGTCAACATACATACGACGAATCTCGAGAGAGCTGTCGTCGTATGCCTCAAGGCCGTACATGCCAACGCCGCGCGAGCCATCGCCCAACTCCGCGATCCAAAATGAACCCGCGCGCGCGGAATAGTAGTCTGGGATACGATCGATCTCATCCTTGAGCGCTTGCCTGACATAGACGTCGAACTGCGTCCGCATGTGGTGTGGTGCAAGCTGACGGTTGATCCTGATAAACAGCGTGCGAACGAATTCGACGTCTTTCGGCTGATAGAGGCGGATGCGAATTGGAACCCGCACAGCCAAGCGCGCGGGAGAATGTTCGTCGCCATCCCTGAGAGACTCGGTGTCCGGCATAGCGCGGCGTCAGGTCCCCGGGTGATGTCGCAGCGGTACTTGCGATCGAGTCGGTTGCGGCCCGGATTTTGCGAGCGGTAGGGAGACGATATTTCCTGGAGTGGAAAGACGAGCGAACCGCTCTGGCAAGGCCCGCCATTCGTTGCTGAGGAGCGAGAAGAGGAAGACGTCACGGTAGCTGGGCTCGACGAAGTAACGGCCTCGGAGAAGCCCCTCCTTTCGGAAGGACAGGCGTTCAAGGAGTGCCATTGCGCGAAGGTTGTCCGGCTCGCAGGTTGCCTCCAGCCGATGAAGCGCCAGTGTCTCAAAGCAGTAGTGAAGCATTGCGCCGAGAGCCTCCGACATCAGGCCTTGACGCCAATGACGCCGTGCAAGGACGTAGCGGACCTCTGCGCGTCGGTGGCAGGCTTCTCGTCGTACGTACTGGATCAAGCCGACCGGATGCAGCTCGCCGCGAAAGATCAAGCACCAAGTGCCTTGTTGGCCCGATCCCGGCACGAGATACGATCGCAGCATCTGTTCAGTCTGCTGCACATCACGGCGAACGGGCACGTCCCAATAATGCATCGCGACAGGGTCGCCAAAGATCGGAAACAGCATTTCCGCGTCTGCCGGCCTCGTCGGCCTGAGCACCAGCCGATCAGTCTGAAGAACCGGTAAAGCCTCACCCGGACTGGTCATCGACGCCTCGAACGCAGTGTTGGCGGCCTGATGGTTTCAAATTGCCCGAAAGATGTTCCCGCCCAAAGAGCGGCGCAAACGAGTTTCTATCACCCGCAGGCGACATCCCTTTCAGGGGGTATGAACGCCCTGTCGTCCACGTCACCCGCCGGCTCTATCTTTCGACGGTCGCTGGGTAGAAGGAACGTCAGCAAGATCAGGACGAGGACAATCCCGGCGATGCTGACATACATGGGATTGAAGGTGGCCAAGGTCTCCCTCATGTTGCCGCCCACAATGTTCCCCGACATGTTCCCTAGTCCAACCGAAAGGTTGAGAACTCCGAATAGTCGGGTCGCGCCCGTCCCTTGTGTCGTCTTCGACACATAGGCGGGAACCAGACCGAAAATCGAGTTGAAGGCGATTCCAAACAATCCCGCTCCGGCGAACACAATTGCGGGACTTGTCGGCCGGCATGCAATGGCTGCGGCAAAGAATAGAAGCACGAACGCCAATGTCAGTGTGCGTTTGACCGAGATCCGATCGGCGATGGAGCCCATGAGGAAGCCGCCAAACATACCTGCGATCCCGATCATTGACCAAATTCGACCGCTCAGCTCCGGTGACCAAGCGTGCTCATCTCGCAGGTAACTCGTGAGGAACGTTTGAAATGGCATGCAGGCTAAGCCGCTCAGGAACATGATGATTAGAAGGATGAGAGGGCCACGGAAGCTCGAAGACCGCTGGGGTGTCTCGGAGGAGGAGCGCGACTGGCGCGCGTCGCGGCTGAAGTGCCGATCGCCGAGACGCGACAGGCTGAGGATGCCGATGAGCGTTAGGCAAGCAGCGGTGGCGCCGACGACCAACCATACCGATCGCCAACCAAAGGCAAGAACCAGAGGTGGGACGATCAGGCCGTTGATGAACACGCCGTAGCTTGTACCGCTGGACATCAGGCCCAGCGCCTTTCCCTGATGCTGCTCGGGAATGAGTTGCTGCGCCAACTGAGCCATCGGCGTCCAAACCGATGCGGCCATCGCCGCAAGGCAGACCAGAAGCGCGGCTAGTGATATCGGGCTCCCAATTCCGCTGAGCGCCAGCAGGCAGATCGTGCAGATCACCATTGATCCTGCGACGGTCCGCGCCGGACCAATGAGCGGAGCCAAGAACCCGATTGCCAGCGACGAGGATAGATAACCGATCTGCGCGTATCCGGCGACCGCTCCAGCAAAAGCGTAATCGAACGTGAGCGTTGCGCGCATCTCCGGCATGAGCGCGGCAAACAGATAGACTCCGAAGCCGTAGGTGACTGAAATGAAGGAGGTGAAAACAACAGTTACAACGACTGGCGCGGGGGATCGTGCAAGTAGACGTGTCTTCGATTGAGAGATGGGCAATCCGTGTCGCTCAGCCATGTTGCGCAAGCGGAGGCTTCTGCGATCGCCTTCGCGAGCAGCCATCCTTCCGTCCGTTAACGCGGCCGGAATCGTCCCGGCCCCTCGGATGACTTCTTGCGGCTGGATGCGACACAGACAAACGAGTTGTAGTCACCACGAGGTGAATGCGGGTCAGCGTGTGCACGACCCGATACGTCTCCACCAGGGATGCGTGATGTCGAGGCGCTGGACACGGTGGTGGCCGATCTCTGAGGCGCCTCGCGGCCAGATTATTTTCCAATGCCAAGGCGCCGGGGGATGACTTTCGGCCGAGGCATCGCCGCGGCAACGGGTGCTGGCGGCCGATCACGGTCGCGAAGCTCCTGGAGAATCCAAGCGCGAAAAAGCTTGGTTTCGGGTCGGTCGAAAGCCAATTGCGTGCCGACGAGCCAATAGCTCGTATCCGCCGGGATCGCGGGACCGGCGATCTCCAAGAGGCTGCCTTGCACGAGGTATTCGTCGATCAGCGGCTTGCGGCCCATGGCGATACCAAGTCCGCGCATGGCGCCTTCTGCCGCGAGCTGAATGGTGTCGACGCGAATGGCGCGCTCGTTCGACGGAGGTGCAATGCCTCTTGCCTCGAACCATGAGCGCCAATCTTCCCGGACAGTGGTCACATGGATCAGAGGCGCGTGTCCGAGGAGCTCGACTTCATCGTCGACGAAAATGCTTTGTCGCAGACTGGGCGAGCAGACAGGAACAACCATCTCGGGCACGAGCTGGGTCCAGGACTCTCCCGACTTTGGCGCCGTTCCCCGCCTGATCGCGAGGTCGATACCGGCGGTCGGAAAGTCGACATAGTGCCGGGACGTATCAATCGTGACGCGGATATCGGGATAGAGTTCGGTGAAGCGAGAAAGGCGCGGAAGCAGCCACCTGTTTGCGAATGTCGGCGCGCTGCTGACGGAGAGTGCGCCTGTCGCGCGGCGGCCTGGCAAGCGTTCGGTCGCCGTGGCAAGGATCGACAGAGCTGTTTGAATTTCAGGCGCGTATGCTTCCCCTGCCGGCGTGAGCGTGAGACCGCGCGGGCCGCGATGGAACAGCTCGGTTCCCAGCCAATTCTCCAATGTCTGTATGCCGTGGCTTATGGCACTGGGCGTGATGTGGATCTCATCCGCCGCAAGCTTGAAGCTCCCGAGCCGGGCCGCTGCCTCAAAGAGGCGCAGCGTGTTTACCGGAGGAAGCCTGAAGCCCATGGAATGCCCGTGCGAAAATCAAACGCTCATGACCAACTCTTATATTGTTTCGACGCTGCGAATGTGTCAATTCTCATATTGTATCATGTGACAATCATCGACGACCGCGCGGCGCCTGCGACGGCATCGATCCCTGAAGCGCCATAAAGCGAGCGGCTGGACGCTGCTGACCGACTGAACTCGGCCTACCAGCCGCCGCGTTGGAGCCATTCGTCGAGCATAGTAAGTCGGTCGTGCCCCCAGAACGGCTCGCCATCCACGACAAAGAAGGGCGAGCCGAATATTCCTCTGCGTAGCGCTTCGTCGGTCCTCGCGCGCACCTCTTCCTTCGCGGCCGGAAGCGCGATCGCCTCGATCACCGCAGTCGCGGCAATGCCGAGGTCGGACGCAATCGCGGCCACGCGGTCAGGCTGTGCTGTATCGTGGCCGGCGGAGAAGTAGGATTGAAAAACGCGCTTTGCGAACGGCACCGCAAGCTCGGGACGCTTGCTCTCGATCCAGTAGAACGCTCGGCTTGCAGGTAGCTGCGTTGCAGGATGGCTCCCGGGTGGATTGAACACCACGCCGGCGCGCCGAGCGAGGCGGAGCCAATCGTGCTTGGCGTAGTCCCCGCGCAATGGCGTCTGCGTCAGCGACGTCATCCCCGTCGCTTTGAAGAGCACGCCGAGCATGAAGGGACGCCATTGCACAGATCGGCGATGACGCGCGGCAATCTCCTCGATCGAAAGCGACGCGAAAAACGCATAGGGGGAACTGAAATCGAACCAGAATTCAATTGTCGGAGATTGCTGGGTCATGGAAAGCTCAGCTTGCTGAGAGGGTCGTCCGGCAAAGCCCGCGCGGATTGAAGCACTGCCGCCGGACGTATTGTCGAGCGGCGGCTACCGTCTGGAGGACTGTGCGGCGTGGTCAGTCGGGCGCCGACATAGTGGGCCGCTGCGGTGGTGGAGCACAGGCCAGACCACTCACACGCGCCGCAGGCGCTGCGCGTAACGCCAGCGACGAAGGCGTCTCGCATCGTCGTGATCAACTCGCCATCCATGCGGAAAGCCGTTCCGGGACGAATGGAGTATCCAAGGATCGCGCTCAACTCCGCAGCGGCAACGTCGTCGCGGCGCATGACGCTCTCGCGGTGACAGTGAACGTCGGACTCTGCGAGCAGCGGCGCACAAACGTCATCGGCCTCCGAGACCACGACGATTTCTTCTCCTAGCTGGATACGGTCGGCCACTGAGTCGAGGTTGGTTGTGAAGGCAGAGCTGTAGCCCTTGCCCGAGTACGTCAGGAGGCAGAGCAGGTGGTGCGCTCTTAGGCGCACCGTCATCGCCGAACCTCGCGCGAACTGAGGATGCGTGTCAGGGCCGCGAGAGAGGCGGCCGCGAAGGCGGATTTCAAGAGGCCGCCCAGGAGGAATGGCATGACGCCGTGCGCAATCGCTTGCTGAGGTCCGATCAGCACTGCGAGCCACGCCGCTCCGATGGCGAGGCATGCTGCGTTTCCGAGCAGCATGGACAGCAAAGCGAGAGCTGGACGACCTCCGTTCCAGCCATGCTCGGCGAGCCAGCCCGTAAGGCCGCCGGCAACGACAAAGGCGACTAGATACCCTCCGGTAGGACCGGAAAAGTGATGGAGGCCACCAGCTCCGCCGGCGAGAACGGGAAGACCGGCAGCGCCCTCGAGAAGCCACGCTGAGATTGTGATGATCCCGAGACGCCAGCCGTACAGAGCGCCGACGAGCGTGACCGCGAAGGTCTGCATCGTCATTGGCACTGGAACCATCGGGACTTCAATGTAGGAGGATAAGGCAAGCAGCACTGTCCCGACCAGGACGGCGAGGGCCTGCAACGCGACCGAGTGGCGGCTAAGATCGAGCGGGCTGAATGGTGTGATGGTTGTGGCGATAGACATGGCGATTCCAGTGGACTTCATCTTGTCTTGCGGTACGGCAGTCGATTGACGCCAATGCCTGCAACAGCGTCAAAGGCCGCTTCTGACGGTATCCAATGGGGGCTCGGCAGCCAAACAAGCTTGGTTCATCGCTGGCTGAACAATCTTCACCAGCATCGGAGTTGAAAGTCGGCATAGGCTGTGCCGACGGTCTCTAGCTCGGTGCGGAGGCCTCTGGCATTGCGGTGCTAAGGATCGCGCTACCAATTTTGTCGCGCTGGAGGAAGCATGGAGGGTGTGCGCGTGGCTGTCGAGGCTGATCTACCGGAGATTCGCTCGCTCGTTGCCGACGCTTACGCGCTCTATACGCCCAGAATCGGCCGTGTAGCTGGCCCTGTGCTTTCGGACTACGCGGCGTTGGTCCAGCAGCATGCTGTTCATGTGCTTGAGGACGCGCATAAGATCGTCGGTGTGTTGGTGGTAATCGAAGGCGAGCACGGCTTTCTGCTGGACAACGTTGCAGTCCGTCCCGACGCGCAGGGCAAGGGCTTCGGACGCCGGCTTCTGGAGTATGCGGAGACGCTCGGCCAGCGGAAGGGATACGAGGTTCTGAGACTCTACACCAATGAAGTGATGGTCGAAAATCTCGCGCTGTACGGCCGTCTTGGCTACGTCGAGACCCACCGCATCGAGGAAGATGGCTACCGCCGCATCTACATGAAGAAGAGATTGGTTTAGCCTGCAATGATCGACCGCACGCGGCCCGAAACGCGTATTCCCTCGCCGGGTTGATCGGAGATTTCCGCGAGCAGCCGGCATGGCACGCCCATGTCGTCGCCTTGGGCGATTTCGATTGATCCGCGGTGAGGCCAGCGCACATCGCGGAGATATCCTGCCAGTGCGGCGGCGGCCGCGCCGGTCGCCGGGTCCTCGTAGATCCCACCGGCAGCAAATGGGTTGCGTGAGTGGAAGCGACGATCGCCATCGGCGACAACGAGGCTGATTGTGGCGAAGCCGCTTTCCAGCATGAGGGCACGGCCCTGCGCAAAATCATAGCGCATGTCGGCGAGAGACTGCCGTTCGGATAGTGCGATAACAAGGTGACAGGCGCCGGCCTCGGCAATTGCAGGCGGGAGACGGTGATCGAGATCGGCTTGGCGATAGCCGAACAAGTCGAGCGCCTTTTCGATCAAGTGCGGATTGGCCGATATGCTCCGCGTCGGCGGCGACAGGAGGGTAGCTGACAGTCCATCATCGGTGCGGCGCCCTTCCACAGTTATGTCAGCTTCGTTGAGATGGAGATGAAACGTCCCGTTCCCGTGGCGCGTCGCCAGGGCGGCGCCGAGAGCGATGGTCGCGTGCCCGCAGAAGGGCACCTCGATCTCGGGAGCAAAGTAGCGCACCCGCCACGCATCACCGACTTGGGCGGCAAACGCCGTCTCGGAGTAGCCGACATCCTTGGCGATCGCCTGCATCTCGTCGGGTGGCGGCAACGCTTCACTGATCACGACACCTGCGGGATTTCCGCCGTGCTCACCGTGGGAGAAGGCTGCCAGGCGCTCCACTATGGGATCGTTCGACGCCCGCGATATCATGCACCCAACTCCTTTCGGCACGAGATGCTGTCAGCGACGGCGATGGCGATGGTCGCGTGAATGGCTCTGACATGCGGCATATGCGCGATCGACGGGCTGACTTGCCCCCGATCGGGCCGGACCGCTCCGGCGGGATCACGAGACATGCTGTGGGGCATTTATGCTACCTCGTTGCCCTGCGGAGCCTTCATGACCTGGGGGCGGCGAGGATGCATCGTTCTGCGCCGTGGCGTCGGCTGCGAACTCTTGCATTTCGCGCGTTATCCAATCCCGAAACGTCACAATCTCGGGTCGAGCCATCGTCTCGCGTGGGCCGACAAGCCAGTATCCCGTCTCAGCCTTGATGCTCGGCCCACAGAAGCGCACGAGGCGGCCACTCGCCAGCTCCGGCCGGACGAGTGGGAGGCGACCGATCGCGATTCCAAGCCCTTGAGCCGCCGCATCGATAGACATTTGAATCGTGTCGACCATCAGACCGCGCTCGCAGTCGATCGGCTCACGGCGCGCAGCCGCCACCCATGCGTTCCAGTCTTCGGAGACGGTCGTGATATGAATGAGCGGCGCATCGCATAGCCGTGCCGTCGGCCCCAATCTGGAAAGCAGCTCTGGCGAGCAGACGGGCACGAGTTCCTCCGCTAGCAGATGGAAGGCGACCAGGTCTGGCCACGTTCCTTTGCCCATGCGGATAGCGATATCCGCGCCGTCTCGGGGAAACTCGACGCGAGCGTGAGTCGTGTCGATATGGACAGTGATACCCGGATGGAGCTGCTGGAAGGCTGGGAGCCTCGGCAGTAGAAGGCGAGCACCAAAGGTCGGCGCGACGCTGATTGCGAGACTGCCCCGCGGCGGTCGCCCGGGCACGCGATCAGTTGCCTTGGAGAGGACGGTAAGCGCCTCTCGCACAGCGGGGAGGTAGTCTTCACCTGCGTCGGTAAGCGCAAGCCCGCGGCTCGAACGGGCGAACAGGGTTACTCCGAGCCAGTCTTCGAGCGACTGGATGCCGTGGCTTACGGCGCTCGGCGTCACCTCAAGTTCTTCAGCAGCCAGCTTAAAGCTCAACAATCTGCCGGCGGCCTCGAAGAATCGAAGCGTATTCAGCGGTGGTAGTCTGAACGCCATATGCCGGAAGCACCTCATTGTGCCGATACCGGCATGCAGTATGCGGTGGTTGCTCCGCTGGCGCGCATGAAATCAATTCACCGCTGGACAAGGGCTCTTCAACGCACTGGTAGGTCCGGTCGGCCAAAGGGGGTCGTCGTGTCTCAGTCTGCCGGCTGAGCGATGCTCATCCATGGGCAATGACAACTCGTTTGCGCGGTCGGTCCCCGCGCTTGAGTGTCGGCCATCCTGCGCACTCACGTGCTTGAGAGATCGATAAAAGCCGCGAGGAAAGAGATGACGATGGAAACCTTGCTTCAAGAGGCGACGGATGGCGTTGCTGTTCTGACGCTTAATCGCCCGGACAAGCTCAACGCGCTCGATTATCCTTTCATCGACAGCCTGACGGCGGCGCTCGGTGTGATCGAAGCTGACGCAACAATCGGCGCAGTCATTCTGACTGGAGCAGGGCGCGCCTTCTGCGCAGGAGCAGACATCCGCGCGTTCTCCGCGAGCGTCGAGGCAGGGGCCGAGGTCGCACTTCGTGACTTCGTCAGGCGCGGCCAAGCTCTGACGTCAAGGCTCGAACGCTTCCCGAAGCCGATCATCGCGGCGGTGAATGGTATCGCCTACGGCGGAGGATGCGAAATGGTGGAGGCTGTCGCTCTCGCTATTGCCGGCGAGGATGCGCGGTTTGCAAAGCCGGAGATCACGCTAGGTTTCCCGCCACCGTTTGGCGGGACGCAGCGGCTCCCGCGTCTTGTTGGTCGAAAGCGCGCGCTCAAGATGATTTTGACCGGCGACGTCATCTCCGCACAGGAGGCCGCGGCGATGGGGCTCGTGAACGCCGTGGTGCCGCGCGGGAAGCTGATCGAGGAGGCACGCGAGCTAGCCGGCCGGATCATAACCCACTCGCCGCGCGCGAGCAGTGCATGTCTGGCGAGCGTGACGCGCGGGATCAATCTCTCAATTGACGAAGGCCTTGCGGTCGAGGCTTTGCACTTCGGGCGTATGGCTCAAACGCCAGACATCATGGAGGGTATTAGCGCGTTCCTTGAGAAGCGGTCGCCGGTGTTTAAAGACTAGAGGCGGAGGAATTGCGCTTGTCGGAATATTTTATTGTGTTTTCCAGACTCCAATGCAGAAGATCTTGACCCCACATGGGACTGGCTTGGTTTGGGCGTTCACGTTTGTGATTCTTGAGGCGGCCCAAGCAGTTTTCTTCGGCTCACTCTTTCAGCGAGTAGATTCCTTCCTCGTAGGGTTGATCGTATTTGGTGCGACTAGCGCGATTGCCCTTGGCTGGGTTGCGCTACAGGTGCCAAGTCAGCTCAGCCGAGCGTTATCGCAACCCGCGTCATTGCTTGGCATGAATGTCACCGCCGCTGGCGGATGGATCGCATACCTCATCGCAGTACAGCTTATCGAGCCTACGATCGCGTTTGCGATGTTCTCCGGAATGGTGCCGCTCACGACAATCGCTGCGGCTCGACTTCGCGTTCTCGAAGCGAGCGGTTCCAGGAACAAGCTCGAAGCGAGTGGAAACCTTATCGTGGGCGTCTCGCTGCTGCTAATGGGCGGCGCAACCGCTCTGGGTTTGTCGGGGTTCGTCCGAGGGGGTAGTGCCGTTGCGGTAGCCGGGGTCGGGCTAGCTGCTCTCTCCGGCGTGTTGATTACCTGGATGCTGTTCTACTGTCGGCGGCTCGATTCCACCGGAGTCGGACCGATGGCGCAGTTCGGCCTTCGATTCTTACTGTATCTCCCCCTTTCCGCCGGAGGTCTTCTTCTTGGCCTCGATGAAAAGGAGGAAAGCGCGGCAACTGACCTGGTCGCAGTCCTGGCAGTCGGCGTGGTTCTGATGGCATTCCCGATCTATGCGGTGCAACGAGCCGTATCGTTGGTGACGCCACTGACGATCGCCACGATCACCGCCCTTGGTCCTCTCTTTGTGTTTGTCTTTCAGACGATTGAAGGACGGATAGGTTACTCCTACGCGACGCTTGTTGGGCTGGCTATATACTTCGCTGGTTCCATACTCGCGACTATAGGCGGGGGGCTTGCTACGCGGATATCGGCAAGGCAGGCGGCGTGAGGTTCGCTCAACGCGGCAAGAATTGTACTCGCTTGTGAGACCCCTTGGGCGTGCGCTTCTCTCGATGAAGGCGAGGGGTAGGTGGACTGAGCGAGCGGCGTGCGAGAGCGCAATTCCAAACGGTACACAGAGGCCGATCGAGAGGTCGACGCCGCAATAGCCGCCGGTGTCAGTCTGCGTATGCGCGCCCAATTGCTCATTCGAGCTTGGTGGAATCGACGACAGGTCCGCCGCCTTCTCGAATTAGGCGATGACCAACTCGACGACCTCGGCATCTGTCGAATGGATGTGCTGCTCGCGCTGAGACGCCGTATCTCGGAGGATCCATCTGCGATGCTTGTCGCGTGGCGCGACGAGCGCTGGGCTTCGGCTCAACGCCGGCAGACCGATGCAGTTAAATGTCATAGTGACAATCATGCTATGGACTCACATGACGCTAATACGACAATATAGCTGACGGAAATGCGGGATAGGGGAACATGGTAGGCTACCGCGCGATCGACTGGCACTCCGCCTTTGCACGACGCACGGAACGGATGAAGGCTTCGGAGATACGAGAGCTTCTGAAGCTCCTCGCGCGTCCGGAAATCATCTCCTTTGCCGGCGGTATTCCTGATCCAGCTCTGTTCCCAACCAAAGCCGTGCGAAGCGCTTATGACGCCGTTCTTTCAGATCCACACCTTGCTGGGCAGGCGCTGCAATACTCGGTCAGCGAAGGCTACGGGCCCCTCCGTTCCTGGATATCGAGTTACATGGCGAGACGAGGCGTGCGCTGCGGTGTCGAGAACATCGTCATAACCGCCGGATCGCAACAAGGTCTCGACCTGCTCGGCAAGCTCTTTCTTTCGCCCGGCGACACGGCCCTCGTCACCGCGCCGACCTATCTGGGAGCGCTGCAGGCGTTCAATGCCTATGAGCCTCGCTATGCTTCCTTTTCAACATCGGGCACTCCGTCGCCCGCAGATCATGAGGGCGAGCGGGTCGCGCTCGCCTACGTCGTGCCCGATTCTGCGAATCCGACTGGCGAAACGATGGAGGAGGATGCTCGGCGGAACCTGCTCGATCTGTCGGCCGCTCACGACGCGCCGCTGATCGAGGATGCCGCGTACGAAGCGCTGCGTTTCGAAGGCGAGCCGCAGAGGTCCTGTCAGTCCCTCGACATCGAAAGCTGCGGAGATATCGACCGCAGTCGTGTGGTCTATTGCGGGACATTCTCGAAGACACTGTCGCCAGGCCTGCGCGTGGGCTGGATCTGCGCAGCGCGGGACCTCGTTCAGAAGGTCGTTCTGGCCAAGCAGGCCGCGGACTTGCACTGTGCGACGCTGAATCAGATCGTCATCCATCGCGTCGCTCTGGAGCAATATGACGAGCAAGTTGAGCGTATCGTCGGAGTGTATTCTAAGCGCCGCGATGCCACGCTGAATGCCCTTAGCAGGCACATGCCCGACGGTGTTGCTTGGACGAGGCCAACGGGCGGAATGTTTGTATGGGTCACGCTCCCTCCTTATCTCGATGGGGCCGAGCTCCTCAGCCTCTCGCTCCGTGAGGAAGGCGTGGCCTTCGTGCCGGGCGCCGCGTTCTTCGCTGATGGAGGCACCGGAAACGCACTGCGCTTGAACTACTCGTTGCAGTCCGAGCAAGCCATCGACGAAGGAATACGCCGGCTTGGCGGCCTAGTCGCGCGCGAGTTGCGCAGGACTGGCAGGTGTGCGGCCGTGGCTTAGGGGTAGGAGCGATGGCCCGCCCCTTCAGCGCCAGCGCGCCGGATATTGATGAGGTTGCGTCGTGACGGGTGACCGACGGTGCTCGGCCTGGGAGTGGGGGGCAGACATGTCGGCCATACGGATGTTCCAAGTCGACGCATTTGCCGATCAGGTTTTTGCCGGCAATCCGGCGGCGGTTCTTGTCCTGGACGACTGGCTGCCGGACCGGCTGATGCAGTCAATAGCGGAAGAGAACAACCTAGCCGAAACCGCCTTTCTTCGCCCTGCGCAAGGTGGCTGGGATATACGGTGGTTCACGCCCGTGCACGAGGCGGAGTTCTGCGGGCATGCCACTGTGGCGGCGGCACATATCCTATGCACGGAGCGCGGCATGAGTGGTGACATTGCGTTCTTTACCCGCGTCGGCGAGCTGCAGGTGCGCGCATCTGGCAAGGACTACCAGCTCCATATGCCGCGGTTTGAGCCCGAGATTATGGAAGAGCCGCCTCGGGAAGTGGCGCATCTTTTCGGTGACGAACGGATTGGGCAGTTCAAGAATTTCGAGAATGTCTTCATCGAACTGGCAAGAGAAGAGGCGGTCCGATCCTTCGTTCCGGACTTGGCCGCGATCACACGGCTTTTTCCAATGGGACTGGCCATCACGGCCGCCGGCGCGGAGGCAGATTTCGTCTCACGCTACTTCGCTCCCGGTGCCGGCATTCCAGAGGATCCGGTGACCGGGTCCACGCATGCGACGCTCGTTCCCTATTGGGCTGGCAAGCTCGGCAAGAGCCGTTTGTCAGCCGTGCAGTGCTCAGCGCGCGGTGGGCGACTGGTTTGCGAGCTGGAAGACGGCCGGGTCAGCGTGTCGGGTCACGCCGTAACATTCATGCGTGCGGAGATATTCCTGCCGGCCCTGTAGCGTGAAGTCGATGGTGCCGCTTTCCAGTCAGCTCAAACGTTCACCAATCTCGATCCGATTACCATCCTGATCAGCGAAACCAAAGGCTCGTTGTCCATAGTCTTTGTCCGCAAGTTCCTTGATAATGCGCACGCCAGCGGCCTAGCAGAGAGAATAAAGGGTTGCCACATCGTCAACGAAGATGTGGGCGACGTTAGCTGTGGTCGCCTGATGGTCACGCTTTAGGATCAGGTGGATTTCGGCGTCGTCCTTCTTCAGGACCATGAAACCGGTCGGGGTGCCATTCGCGAAGACCTTCGTGAACCCAAAGACTTCGGAGTAGAACGAGCAGGCAGCCTCAACATCACGGGTGCAGATGCCCGGCGCTGCGCGACCAAAGCGAACTTCTATTGGGAAGGAGTTGTCCATCGCTCATTTCCTGTTTGGCAGAGGCGGCGATGCGCTTGCCGAGGTCGGAGCGGTGTCCAAGCAAAAAATGCGGGCGGCTGCAGCAATTGTCAATTGTCGCTTGTCCCGTCGAGATCGGTGCCAAGAGTGAAGGTGACCGGTCTGTCGGACGCATGATCCGCGAGCGCCTGGGAGAGGCCGGTGGTCACGTGAACCATGAGATCAGGCATGTTACGTCCTACACCGTAGACCCATTGAGGGAAGTTCAGTGGTGCTTGGATTCTCCATATCTCATCGTGCCTGTCTGGCGGCAGAATGGTTGCCGGATCGCCAACTGCGATCCAAGCGATCGGGACTGTCGCGCCCGCGGGAACTCGTGTTCGCAGATGGACAACCGCGTGGATACGGACTTCTGCATTGCGCTCAACGATCGCTCCGTGAAAGATCGCCGCACCCGTCGCGATGAACACCTGATCCTCGACCGTGGCGCCGACAACATGCGCCATTGGCCCAATCAAGGTGTGCTCGCCTACTGAGCACGGATGTTTTGCCGTCGCTCGGATGACAGCATTCTCCATCACGATGCAGTTGGCACCAATCTCGATGCGTCCACCGCTCTCCGCAATGACGCGGGCTCCATGCATCACCCGCACTCCTTCGCCGATACTAACGTCTCCGCAAATCGAAGCGTCGGGTGCGATCCAAGCTGATGATGCGATCATCGGATACTTGCCTCGGTGACCATATAGCATTAGTGGCGCTCAATAGTTTTTATGCATCCTAATCCGAGCAATAGATACCGAAAGTGAAACCGTGTTGCGTGCGGGTGAAGAACTCTCATTTGCGAGAGGGAACCGCGAGCCGGATGATGTCGTGACAGCGGCACGATCGGCAATAAATGGACCATCCCGAACTTCTGACAGCCCTGATCGCATTCGTGGTGATTGCCACGATCACGCCTGGAGGGGCCACGACGCTCGCTGTCGCATCGGGCGCACAGCATGGCTTCAGACGGAGCATTACGCTGATCGCAGGCATGGCAGGCGGGTTATGTTCACTTGGTGCTGGCTCCGCTATCGGCCTTGGGACGGCGATTCATACATTCCCGCAGATTCAGATGATCATGCAGGGGCTGGGCTCTGCATACCTGCTATGGCTTGCCTGGATGATTGCCAGAAGCGGCCCTCCCAGCGCGACGGCTTCCGAGCGCCCTAGCATCGGGGTCGCTGGGGGTCTTCTCCTGCTCTGGCTCAATCCCAAGGCTTGGACAGTGGTGCTCGCCGCCACCGCCGCGTTCGCCAATCTAACGGCATCGGCGACAAGCCTAGCTATCATTATGGGGTTAGCGTTTGGCGTGGCGGGCGCAATCTCGCTATCGGTCTGGTGCATAGGCGGGCTATTGCTCTCTCGGCTTCTCAGGACGGAGCGACAGTGGCACGCGGTGAATGGCCTCCTGGCGATCGCCCTTGTGCTCTCCATCGTTCCTCTGTGGCTCTGATCCTCGCCGGGACTGAAATGCGAGCAACGGCGTTTGAGCGCAATTCATTTGCGGCGACGGCCGCGGCAGTGGAGGCTTCGACAGTGTCTCGGCCTCACCGGCCATTGTCACGTTACCGGCTGGGGCAGCTAGCTGTTCAGCTCAGCAGGGATGGTGTCTTCGATGGGTGGAGCAGCGCAAGCTATGGCGGCGAAATCGCCAAAGATCACGTGCGATGATGACGGTGCGGTTTGGATCATCACGATCAATCGCCCGTCGGTACGAAACGCCGTGGATACCGAGGCGGCGGTTTTGCTGGCTCACGCCTTCAAGGATTTTGAGAGGAACGCAGCGGCGAGGGTAGCTGTGCTGACTGGAGCGGGCGATTTCTTCTGCGCTGGCGCCGACCTGAAGGAGATCTCGTCAGATGGAGGACAGGAGCGATGGTCGCGCAGCGAATTGCCTCCGATGGGACCCTCGCGACTTAGCTTGCAAAAACCGGTAATCGCCGCGATCGAAGGTCATGCGGTCGCAGGAGGTCTGGAGCTTGCGATCTGGTGTGATCTCCGTGTGGCAAGCGAAACGGCGGTTTTTGGCGTTTTCAGCAGGCGCTGGAATCTGCCGTTACTCGATGGCGGCACCGTCCGGCTGCCGCGGCTGATCGGACAAGGCCGGGCGCTTGACATGATCATCACCGGACGTCCGGTCGAAGCCCGCGAGGCGTTCGCGATCGGACTGGTCAATCGGTTGGTCCCGCCGGGTACAGCCCGCGCAGCAGCGATAGAGTTGGCTCGCACCGTGGCAAGTTTTCCGGCCGATGCACTTGAGCTCGATCGAGCAGGTGTTCTTCGGCAATGGAGTCTATCGGAGGACTGTGCCCTTGATTGCGAATTCTCGGAAGGAATCTCCGCAGGTTCGCCAGCACGCTTGTCACGCTGGTGATATTCGCTCTCATCGACCGCCGCCACGCGATCGTTGCGAGCACACGTCACATGGCAGGCTGGCACGCTGGTTCATGCTGCCGGCCCGGGCTCTTTCCGCGATATGTGACGTGTATTCGGGTCTCTGAGGAGCCGTTTAGCTCTTGAGAACTCCCGGTCGGTGGCCATGAACCGCTCGACCATTTGTGGAACGAGCTTCATCGGATCAGGGACTGGGATGCCCGTCTGCTGCGCAAGGACCTCGGCATAAGCGAGGAGATCACGATAGACCGGTGGAGTGAACTCAACCGTCCCTCTTTTGGGCTTGTCGTCTTCGAGTGCGCCGAGCTTCAGTTTTGCCATCGTCATCCCCTGTAGGGTTCGAGGACAAGATCTCGTGTGACGATGACACGCACCGGGAATCCGGGCCGGATCGTCAGCGTTGGCGGCACGTTAAGCTGACGCCGGATGATTTGTTGCCCGGCATCGTTGATCGTGTCCTGGCCGCCGTTGCGTATCGCTCGCAGCAAGCGGTCTTCGTCGTCAATCGCAAGCTCAGCACCGACGCTCAGCAGCGTGGAAAGGCCTGCGGCCTTGGCGAGTTCCCACCAGTGGTAGTCGACCCCGTCCTCAAGGCCGGCGTACCCCTGTGTATCTGCTCCTGGTTGGCGCTCCAAAACGATGGAGCGTCCGTTCGGGAAGATCAGGCGATTCCATACCAGCAATACTCGCCGCTGGCCGAACTGCACGGCGTTGTCATATTGCCCGATGATGCGTGTGCCCTGCGGCACGAGAAGTATCCGCCCGGTGGGGCTGTCATAGATGTGTTCGGTCACTTGAGCTGTGATCTGTCCCGGCAAGTCGGAGCGGATTCCCGTGATCAGCGCGGCCGGAATCACAGCCCCGGCCTGCAACACGTATGGCGATGCAGGCGCTAGCACGCGGTCAGGCGCGACGGTGCGACGATCGACGGCGGCATCGAGGAAAGCGACTTGGCGATCCTGCGCAGTTGGAGCGTTGAGTTGCCCTGGAAGGCCGAGGCCGGTCAGGTTCGTGGTGGTCGCGGCAATACCCGGCCCGGCGGGAGCCGTAAGTGTGCGTGCATTTGTCTGAAAGAACACGCGACTGGTGCGTGCTGCTTCCTCTTCGGCGAGGCGACGCTGCTCTGCCGGGTCGACCGTCGGCCGAATGGGCGACGGAACGACCGGTTGGCCGCGGTTCTGCGCGTCGAGCATTGGTCGACCGAGATCGCCAGGGAGCGGTGGTCCGAGATGCGGGCCGGTATAGTCGCGTGGCAGGTCAGTAAGACCGTCAGCCGTGGGACGGTTCGTCGTTGAGTAGAGTTCTTCGCTGGCAGGGCCGCCGTGTCGGGTCTGTAGGGCGTATATCAACGCGCCGCCAAGACCCGCGCACGCGATCAGGCCGATCGCCATCAATGCCTTGCGCGACAAGCGGGTCACGCGAGGCGGCTCACCACGCAGTCGCATCGGAGCCGTGGTGTCGCTCGCTGGTCCTTCGGTCTCGATATTGTGGCCATGGTTGTCTGCATCGCTCATGAGGATGGCCTCCCATCGCTGCGGACGATTCTGACAGTTTGCTGGCGGTTGCCGCTGCCGAGCCGCAGTTCCGCGGCGCCGAAGAGCCGATCGACGATCAGGATGTTCTGGTGAATGCGACTGTTGACAATCTGGAGTTCACCTTCCGAGCCGATGACGAATATCGGCGGCATCTCGCCTTGGACGATACCGCGCGGAAACTCGACATAGACGCGACGGCCATCATCGTAGACGGCGATCGGCCGCCACGGCGGACTGTCTCCAGTCAGCGCGTAGCGGTAATTGCGTGCGGCCTGCGCCGGGATGACGGGCGCTGCCGGCACGCCCGGGCGCTGCGAGGCTGGGGGCTGCGGATAGGCCCACGCCACGGCCGGCATGTAGGGACGTTCGCCAGAGCGCAGCTCAATCATGTAGATGCGGCGGTCGGTGGTAATGACAAGGTTCGTGGAGATGTCCGCGCGCGTCGGCTTTACGAGCACATGGACGCGCCGGGTAGTGCCTGATCCGCTTTCGGTGTCGCCGATGATCCATCTCGCGGTATCGCCCGCGGCGATTGGCCCGGCCCCGGTCAGGCTTTCGCCGGGCTCGAGCGCGATGTTGGTGATCTGCCCCGGCGCGGCATAAACTTGATAGAGTGCACCCTCGCTCCAGGGATAAATCTGGATCGCATTGAAGTAGCCTTCGCGACGGGGCTCGACGCGGGCAGCGGCGTTGGCGTTCTCGACCCGGCCGGTCGGTGAATTTGATGCGGTGCCTCCGCGGCTCGGAGTCCAGGCCGGCGGTATGTGCAGCGGTCGCGGTCGCTCATCCGTCAACACGGCAGGCACGGCGGGGAGCGGCGGTACATCAGAGTCGTAGCTGATCTGCGGGGGCCTGTTCGTCGCGCACCCGCCCAATGCCATTGCAGCGAGCACGAGGCACACAGAAACGGGTTTACTGAAAGCCGGTCTGGCCGGGACGCCCATCGAACTCATTGTCCCATCTCCCGCGACCAGTTGATCGCATTGACGTAGATGCCGAGCGGATTAGCGCGGAGCCTTTCGGCATCGCGCGGAGTCTGCAGAACGACGGTTAGGATGGCGGTCCAACGCTCGGTCACTGCGAGTTGGCCGTTCTCGTAGCGGCGCTCGATCCAGGCGACGCGGAAGCTGTCCGGCGATGCCCGGATTACGCTGGACACCTCGACTGCGACCTGCTGTCTGCCAACACGGGTGAACGGATCGTTCGCCCGTGCATAGTCGTTCAACGCCGCTGCGCCACGATCGGTGGTGAATTCATAAGCCCGCAGCCAGTTCTGGCGCACGACAATGGGATCGGCAGGCAGCCCACGGACGTGCTCGATGAAGCGCGCAAGGTGGTAGGCGATCTGCGGATCGGTGGGGCGGTAGTCCGCGACGGCAGGCGCCACGGCCTGGGCCTGGCCGAGATTGTCGACCTGAACCACCCATGGCACCACGGTGCCACGGGCAGACTGCCAAACGAGCGCCGCGGCAAATCCAGCGGACAGGAACAGGCAGCCGAACGCCATGAGGCGCCAGTTCTTTGCCTGCACGCGAGCCGAGCCAATCCGCTCGTCCCATGCCTGAGCCGCGCGCTGGTATGGCGTCTCGGGTTCGGGGGTCTTTCCGTAGTGTGTCGATGGCCGTTTGAACATCATTGGTCTCGCTGGGAGAGGTTGACGGAGGCGCCGCCGCCATGGCTGTCGCCACTACGGATCGCGTGAGCGGCGGCCATCACGCCGTGCGACATGTGCTGAGAGCGCTTCATGCGGCGGGCCCAGGCCGGCGGACCCTCAGACGTCGGCGCAGAGGATGCCTCGGCAGCACTGCCACCGACGCTCCCCATGGTCGAAGCGCCGCCCGTCGCTTCGAAAGCCGACTGAGCGCCCCGCGCGTAGCTGGTTCGCATGCTGTCGGCAGCGCGGGTTGCAGCGCGACGGAGCGGCGAGACCGTTGCGCTGCCGGCGGCGCGGGCAACGCCACCGAGGCCCGAAGCCAGGCCGGCAGCGCCGGATTGCCCGCCAGCACCAAGGCTGTAGGCAGTTGCCGCGCCTCCCGCCACGGCTGCACCCCCGCGGGCGGCCGCGGCCGTGCCAGAGAGGGCCGCAGCGCCGCCACGTACCGCAAGCCCGCCGGCCGCGCCTGCGGCGACTGCGGCGCCGCCAGCCGCGAGGCCCGTGCCGATGGCGGCTCCGGCGCTGAGTTGTGGGCCGCCCGAGACAATGCCGCTTGCGATCCCAGGACCGAATATCCCGAGGCCGAGCAGCGACAGCGCCGCCAGCACGATGGCCATGGCCTGATCGATGGTCGGGCTGGCGCCACCGAAGCCGGCGGTGAACTCGGCAAATAGCGTCGAGCCGATGCCGATAATCACGGCCAGCACCAGCACCTTGATGCCGGAGCTGATGACGTTGCCGAGCACGCGCTCGGCCATAAAGGCGGACTGGCCGAACAGCCCGAATGGGATGAGCACAAAGCCCGCAAGCGTAGTGAGCTTGAACTCGATGAGCGTCACGAACAACTGCACGGCGAGAATAAAAAACGCGAGCAGCACGAGCGCCCAGGCGAGGAAGAGGCACGCGATCTGAATGAAGTTCTCGAAGAACGACCAATAGCCCATGAGGCCCGAGATTGAGTCGAGCAGCGGCCGTCCGGCGTCGAGGCCGGTCTGTGCAACACGGCCGGGGCGTAGCAGATCGGCGGTTGAGAAGCCGGTGCCGGAAGCCTTGAGGCCGAGGCCGGCAAAGGACTCGAAGACGATGCGGGCGAGATTGTTCCAATTGCCAATGATGTAGGCGAAGACACCGACGAACAATGTCTTCTTGACTAGCCTGGCGATGATGTCGTCGTCCGCGCCCCAGCTCCAGAACAGCGCCGCGAGCGTCACGTCGATCACGATCAGCGTTGTCGCGATGAATGCGACCTCGCCGCCCAACAGGCCGAACCCGCTGTCGATGTAGCGGGTGAAGACCTCCAGGAAATGATCGATGACCCCCGTGCCCCCCATGGCGCTACTCGGCGTCCTCGGTCTGCGGCGCCGCGTCACGACGGCGCGCTTCGCTCGCGGATGAGCCTTCGGCGGGCGCTCGTGACTGTTCTCGATCCGCTGTCGCGTTGCCGGTCCCAGGTGTCAGGAAGCGTCGACGGCTCTCAGCCCAGGCGCGCAGGCATGCGGGATCGCGCGGACCGGCCTCTCCGAGGCTCTGACAACGGAACAGTTCGGCGCTCAGCGGGTCCAACGCGTTTGTCTGCGCCGGACGGGCGGACTCCATCTCCGGCCGCTCCTCCTTCCGGGTCAGCTCGACGACCGTCGCGGTAATTGCGACGGCAACGAAGGCGACGGCACCGAGCCGGGCGAGCATCTTTCCGTCCATAGCGAGGTCTCAGTTTCCTGCGGGGAACATGCTGGCGTTGCCGGGTTGGTAGCCGGAGCCGGGCGTGAGAAACCGCCGGCGCTGCTCGCGGCCCTGCTCCGCAGCGGCCGCGCGCTCCGCCTCTGCGAGCGCACGGGCGCGGCCATCGGCGGCTACAACGGCGGTGAGGTCTGCGAGCTGCTGGGCTTGTAGGGCGAGGATCTGGTTGCCGGCCTGGGCGGCTTGCAGGGCGCCGGTCGCACCTTGGCTTTGGCCGATGAGCGCTGACATCTCGGCGCGGCTGGTGTCGAGATTGCCGACCACTGTCGCCTGCACGCGCATCGCGTCCTGCAAGCCGCCCACGGTGTTCTGCCATCGGGTGCGAGCGTCGGCGATGAGTTGCTGGTCGGACGCGGACAGCGAGGCACTGCCATACGTCGTCTGAAAAGCCTGGTCGATCTGCTGGATGTCGAAGGCGATGTTTTGCGCTTGGCCGAGGAACTGCTGGGTCCGCTGGATCGACTGTTGCAGCCGCTGGAGCGAGGAGTACGGCAGGCTGGCGAGATTCCGTGCCTGGTTGATCAACATCTGCGCTTCGTTCTGAAGCGAGGTGATCTGATTGTTGATCTGCTCAAGCGCGCGTGCCGCTTGAAGCACGTTCTGCACGTAGTTCGTCGGGTCGTAGACGATCCACTGCGCCGAAGCGGGCGTGACCACCAGCGGCATAAGTGATATCGGAAGTGAGAAGATGGTGGCGGCGAGGACTGCCGCGCGCGAGCGGGATTGACGGGTGCTCATGGTTGAGCCTCCTTTGAGTGTTCGGGGAGGAGCGTCGGGAAGTTGGGAAGGAGATCGACGGCCCAGCTCACGCCGCGGGCCTCGAGCCACGCAGGGAGAAACCCCTCCCGGCCGTGCTCGGCCAGGATGCTGGCGATCAACGCCTGATCATCCTTTGCGGATGCGGCGCAGAGGGCGAGGCCGACGTCGGAGAGGCCCAGCTCGAAAAGGCGATTGCCGCGTCGGGATTGGCAGTAGTAGTCCTGTTTCGGCGTGGCTCGCGCGAGAATCTCTATCTGGCGATCATTGAGCCCAAACCGGCGATAAATGCTGGTGATCTGCGGTTCGATCGCCCGGTCGTTGGGCAACAGCAGCCGCGTGTGGCAACTGTCGACGATTTCGGCAGCGATCGTGCTCTTCTCGATCTGTGCAAGCGACTGGGTTGCGAAGACGACCGACGCGTTCTTCTTGCGGAGCGTGACAAGCCACTCTGTGAGCTGCTTGGCAAAGCCGGGATCGTTTAGCGCCAGCCACCCCTCGTCGATGATGAGCAGGGTCGGCGAGCCGTCGAGCCTGTCGGAGATACGATGAAACAGGTAGGACAGGACGGCGGGCGCCCCTCCGCTTCCGACAAGACCCTCGATCTCGAAGGCTAGAACAGCGGCCGAACCCAAATGCTCGAATTCCGCGTCCAGCAGCCGGCCATAGGGGCCTTCAACGCAATAGGGTCGAATTGCCTGTTTGAGGTCGTTCGATTGTAGCAGCACCGTCAGGCCGGTAATCGTCCGCTCCTCGACAGGTGCGGAGGCAAGCGAGGTCAGCCCCGTCCAGATGTGCTCCTTGACTTCCGGGGTGATCGCAACGCCTTCGCGCATCAGGATGGCGACGATCCAGTCAGCCGCCCAGGCCCGCTCATAGGTGTCATGGATGCGTGCGAGTGGCTGGAGAGAGACGGATATTTCGGAACCTTCCGTGAGGCCGCCGCCGAGGTCGTGCCAGTCTCCGCCCATCGCCAGCGCGGCGGCGCGGATCGAACCGCCGAAGTCAAACGCGAAGACCTGACTGCGCTCGTAGCGGCGGAATTGCAGGGCCATTAACGCGAGCAGCACTGATTTGCCGGAGCCGGTTGGCCCCACGACCAAGGTGTGGCCCACATCGCCAACGTGGAGCGAAAAGCGGAAGGGCGTGCTTCCCTCGGTCTTGCCGAAGAACAGCGGAGGCGCTTTGAAGTGCTCATCTTGCTGAGGGCCGGCCCAGACGGCCGAGAGTGGAATCATGTGCGCCAGGTTGAGCGTCGAGATCGGCGGCTGCCGGACGTTGGCATACAGATGGCCGGGCAGGCTTCCGAGCCAGGCGTCGACCGCGTTGACGGTCTCGAGCATCGCAGTGAAGTCGCGGCTCTGGATCACCTTCTCGACGAGGCGCAGCTTCTCGTCGGCTAAGCGTGGATCGCCGTCCCACACGGTAATCGTAGCCGTCACGTAGGCCATGCCGGCGAGATCCGCGCCGAGTTCCTGAAGGGCCATGTCGGCGTCGGCGGCCTTGTTGGCGGCGTCGGTGTCTACGAGGACCGACGCCTCATTCGTCATGACTTCTTTGACGATGGCCGCAATGCTTTTCCGCTTTGCGAACCATTGCCGCCTGATGCGGGTGAGCAGCTTGGTCGCGTCGGTCTTGTCGAGCAGGATCGCACGTGTTGCCCAACGATAGGGGAATGCGAGCCGGTTCAACTCGTCGAGGATGCCGGGCGTCGTCGCGGTCGGGAAGCCTACGATGGTGAGTGTGCGCAGATGCTGATCGCCGAGACGAGGCTCAAGGCCTCCGGTGAGAGGCTGGTCGGCCAGCAGCGCATCGAGATACATCGGTGTCTCGGGAACACGGACACGATGGCGCTTAGTGGAAACGCAGGAATGCAGGTAGGTCAGCGTCTCGCTGTCATCCAGCCAACGGCATTCCTTCATGAAGCCGTGGAGCAGCGCGAGCACGCGGTCGGTGCGGTCGACGAAGGCTCGCAGAATCTCGTGAGGGTCGACACCTGACCGTTCCCTTCCCTCGTAGAGCCAAGCCTCCGCGCGCGCGGCATCCTCGGCCGGCGGCAGCCAAGCGAACGTGAGGACGTAGCGGGACTCGAAATGTGCGCCTTCTTCCTCGAAATCAGCCTTGCGCTCGGCATCGAGCAACGCAGACGCGGGATCGGGAAAGATGCTGTCCGGATAGCGGTTGGAGGGGTAGCGCTGCGCCTCTACAAAAATCGCCCAGCCCGAACCGAGACGGCGGAAAGCGTTGTTAAGCCTTGCCGCCACGCCAACCAGTTCCGCTGCAACAGCGGAGTCCAGATCTGGACCGCGAAAGCTTGCGCTGCGTTGAAATGAGCCGTCCTTGTTCAGAACGACTCCTTGGCCAACAAGCGCGACCCAAGGCAGGAAATCTGCGAGGCGAGTAGCGGTGCGGCGGTATTCGGCGAGGTTCATCATGGCAGGCTCAGACCGCGAGGAAGGAGGGGATGCGCAGATGCCGGCGGATCACTTCCACGAACATTGGATCGCGTTTGGCTGCCCATACGGCCGCGAAGTGGCCGGCAGCCCAGAGTCCGAGACCGACGAGCCAGAGCCGAAGGCCAAGGCCGAGAGCGGCCGCCAACGTGCCATTGAGGATCGCGATCGACCTCGGCGCGCCACCGAGGAGGATATGGTCGGTCAGCGCCCGGTGAACGGGCACCGAGAAGCCTGGGACTTCTGCGTTGTCGGCAATGCCCGGCATCAGACGAGCACTCCGCCGCCGAAGCTGAAGAAGCTGAGAAAGAACGAACTGGCCGCGAAAGCGATCGAGAGGCCGAAGACGATCTGAACGAGTCTCCGAAAGCCACCACTCGTGTCGCCGAACGCGAGGGTCAAGCCTGTAACGATGATGATGATCACCGCGATGATCTTCGCGACCGGTCCTTCGATCGACTGAAGGATTTGTTCAAGCGGCTGCTCCCACGGCATTGAGGAGCCAGAGGCATGTGCGCCCGGGGCGAGCGCGAGGCTGACGACAGCGGCCGTGGTTGCGGAGGCAAGATGACGACGAAAGTTCTGGAGCTTGAGGATCACGCACGATCTCCTGTGGCGGGCAAGGTTGCGGGGGTGACGTGGTAGTCGCCGTCGGCGGTCAGGCCGTGGACGTGCGCGAGCTCGGCGAGGCGGCGCGACGATCCGCGGCCGCTGAGGACAGCGACAAGGTCGATCGTCTCGGCGATTAGGGCACGAGGCACCGTGATCACCGCCTCTTGGATGAGCTGTTCGAGACGCCGCAGAGCCCCGATCGCTGTGCCGGCGTGAATGGTGCCGACGCCACCGGGATGCCCGGTGCCCCAAGCTTTCAGGAGGTCCAGGGCCTCGGCGCCGCGCACCTCGCCGATGGGGATGCGATCGGGCCGTAGGCGCAGAGAAGAGCGCACCAGGTCGGACAGCGTCGCGACGCCGTCCTTCGTGCGCATCGCCACGAGATTGGGCGCGCTGCACTGAAGCTCGCGCGTGTCCTCGATGAGAACGACGCGATCGGTCGATTTTGACACTTCTGCGAGGAGCGCGTTGGTGAGCGTAGTCTTGCCGGTGCTCGTTCCCCCGGCGACGAGAATGTTGCGGCGATCGGTGACCGCGCCGCGAAGAGTCTCCGCCTGCTCGGCCGACATGATGCTGGCAGCGACGTAGTCCTGCAGCGTGAAGATCGCGATGGCGGGCTTCCGAATTGCAAAGGCAGGCGCGGCCACGATAGGCGGCAGTAGGCCCTCGAAGCGCTCCCCCGTTCCGGGCAACTCTGCCGAGACCCGCGGACTTCCGGCGTGGACCTCTGCGCCGACATGATGGGCGACGAGGCGGACGATGCGCTCTCCGTCGGCGGCCGACAGGTGCTCGCCTGTATCGGCGAGGCCTTCCGAGAGCCGGTCGATCCAGAGCCGCCCGTCGGGGTTGAGCATCACCTCGACGATCGACGGGTCTTCCAGGAATGCGGCGACCGCTGGCCCAAGGGCCGTTCGCAGCATGCGCGTGCCGCGAAGTATCGCCTCTGTCTGCTGGAAGGAATTCGCCATGTCGTCCCCGTTCTGCGCGGGACCACTCGAGAGCGGCCCTGGATCGGGGATGAGTAGAAGAGGCAGAAATTCGGGCGACGCAACAACGAGAATGTGGTCGTCGTACTGTGGCGTACAATTACAGGGAAACGGCGAAACCGCGGAAGTCTAGTGACTGGTCCCGCGCGCTCTATTCAGTTGGTGAGTCGCCAGGGACATCTTCGGCGACCTCCTGACGTAACCGTGGTCCCTTGGCGAGGCGGCGACCGAGCGCTGCGACAAACGCATCGTAGCGTTCGCCTGCTTGTGCGCGCGCGGCCGTCTGGGCCGGCTCCGGCAGCGGCGGGTTTGTCATCAACCAGTTCCGGACGAAGACCGCGAGCGTCTCCACCGCGATGCCCAGGTCCCGTTCCAGGCGCGTCATACGCCTGTCGAGCTGATCGAGACGCTTCGCAATAGCAGCTTCCTGCCGCTCGGCGGCGTCAGGTGACAGGAAAGACGCGATCGCGGCTTCGGCGATGAGCGAGCGCGACTGGCCACGACGCGCTGCGTATTCCGCGAGCGATTTGGTGACGCCGGGTTCAAGATAGACCGAGAGCCGCTGCTTCTTGTTCGGATTTGGCATGGCGTCCTACAGTTCCATGCCATCGTTCGGATCGAGCGAGACCTGCCGCGCGATGCCTTGCACGAGTCGGTTCATGCGGCTTAGCCGCGCGGCATCGTCGGGCTCGTCGTCGTTGAGGTCGATCTCGAACTCATTGGCGATGGGCGGCTTCTTCTCGATCGGTGCCACGCGATCCAGCTCCGGCTGGCGGCGCCTCTCGGAGCCCGTCGAGTCCTCGTCGTCCACGCCGCTCACTGACGGCGCGGCGTCCTGCAAGGGTCGCGGCGGCAAGGGCCTGCCCGTCCAGTCATCCGATTGCTGGTGATCTGTCTTCGTCAGGATGGGAGGCGGCAAGATTCGCGCCCGAAACCTGGCATCTTCGAAATAGCGCGCCTTCTTCGCGCGAATGGGCGGCGTGCCCGCCACCATTACGATCTCGTCTGCGGGCGGGAGCTGCATGATCTCGCCCGGCGTGAGCAGGGGCCGGGCCGTCTCGGAGCGCGAGACCATCAGATGGCCGAGCCACGGACTGAGCCGGTGCCCGGCGTAGTTCCGCATCGCCCGCAGTTCGGTCGCGGTGCCGAGGGCGTCGCTGACCCTTTTGGCTGTCCTTTCGTCGTTGGTCGCGAACGAGATTCTGACGTGGCAATTATCCAAGATGGAGTTGTTCGGGCCGTATGCCTTTTCGATCTGGTTGAGGCTCTGCGCGATCATGAAGCTCTTCAATTTGTAGCCGGCCATGAAGGCGAGTGCGCTCTCGAAGAAGTCAAGGCGGCCAAGCGCCGGAAACTCATCGAGCATGAGTAGAAGCCGATGCCGCCGGGCCTTGCTGTTCAAGTCCTCCGTCAGGCGGCGGCCAATCTGGTTGAGGATCAACCTGATCAACGGCTTGGTCCTAACAATGTCGGATGGCGGCACGACGAGATAGAGGGTCGTCGGCCGTGTATCTCCGACAATGTCGGTGATCCGCCAGTCACAACGGCGTGTGACGGCAGCCACAACAGGATCGCGATAGAGGCCGAGGAACGACATCGCGGTGCTCAACACCCCGCTTCGTTCGTTGTCCGATTTATTCAGCAGCTCTCGTGCTGCACTCGCAATCACCGGATGCGGTCCTGCCTCGCCGAGATGGGCGGTCTTCATCATCGCCGCGAGCGTGGACTCGATCGGACGCCGCGGGTCGGACAAGAACGACGCCACGCCGGCGAGCGTCTTGTCCTCCTCCGCGTAGAGCACGTGGAGGATGGCGCCGACCAGCAGCGCATGGGAGGTCTTCTCCCAATGGTTCCTCTTCTCCAACGAGCCTTCGGGATCGACCAGGATATCGGCGATGTTCTGGACATCCCGGACTTCCCATTCCCCGCGCCGGACTTCGAGCAGCGGGTTGTAGGCGGAAGACTTCGCGTTGGTCGGATCGAACAACAGCACCCTGCCATGCTGCGACCGAAACCCGGCAGTGAGCTGCCAGTTCTCCCCTTTGATGTCGTGGACGATCGCGCTGCCTGGCCAGGTGAGCAGCGAGGGAATGACCAACCCCACGCCCTTCCCACTCCTCGTCGGCGCAAAGCAGAGAACATGCTCGGGCCCGTCGTGCCGGAGGTAGTCGCGGCCCAGCTTGCCGAGTACGACGCCGTCGGGACCGAGGAGGCCCGCCGCATCCACTTCGTCGGTCCGGGCCCATCGTGCCGAGCCGTAGGTGTCGACGTTCGTCGCCTCGCGGGCACGCCACACCGACATGCCGATCGCGACTGCGATCGCGATGAAGCCGCCTGACGCTGCGATGACGGCCCCTTCCACGAAGATCGGCGGCGCATAGGCGTCGTAAAAATACCACCACAGAAAGAAGGACGGTGGATAGTAGACTGGCCAGCCGAACACGATGAACCATGGCTCGCCGAGCTGGGCTTGAAAGCCCAATCGCCACGCCGTCCACTCGGTCGCGACCCACGTCGTGCCGAGGATGATCAGTGCGACGGCGAGGAGCTGGCCCCAGAGGATCTTGGTTGCGGACATTACCTGCTCTCCTTTTCTTCCCGTCGCTTCGTTACAGGCCGATGCCCCGCTTGCGGCCGAAGCTCCAATCGATCCCGCCATCGCCACGTACGACGCCCGAGACATGGCGACCGAGATTCCGCTCGAGCGACGGCGACCACGGGACGAGCTGAAAGCCGAGCCCGTCGTCGAGCATCGCGAAGCGGCCGGAGGCGAGATCGAAGCGGCGATAGTATGTGCCGGCGACATACTCGCCGGCCGACGGTTTGGCGGCGGCTTGTCCTGTCTCGGCGGTCAGACGTTCGCTCAGTGCATCGAGTTCGCGTCGGCGCAGTGTTTCGATGAGGTTGCGGCTGAAACTCACGCCGCGCGCCTGGCGCTCGGCCAGGCCCTGACTGATGAGATGCTCGGCGCGGCGATCGAGCGCGTCGCGCACCTCGGCTCCGAAGCCACCGCCACCAAGGGCTACCGGTTCGCGCGCAATCGCTTGGCGGTCCAGCCAGGTGGCGCCGTTGGCAGTAATCTGCTGCTCGAGCGGGATGTCCGATCGAACTGCGAGCGCAACGCGTCGCCGGCCCTGCGCGTCATCAAACTTGCGCAGCTCGACGATCGAACCTGGGCCCGAGTCCCCAGCAGCATCGAGGTCGGCGAGCTTGATGTGATGGGTCCGGCCGTCGACTCCATCTATCACGGCATAGGCCGTGCCGTTCAGCTCGTCATCGAGACCACGCGCTATGAGGCGACCAACGATCTGGTCGTCGAGGCTCTCTCCGGCGAGCACGAAACTCGAGGTGCCACGCTCGATATTGCGCTCGGCCAGCCCGCGATGGATGCGCTTGATGATGTCGCCTCGCTCGCCAAGCTCGCGCAGAGTGGTCTCGGCATTCTCGACCATCACCCACTGGCCCGGGCCGATCTGATCGGCGAGGCCCAGAGCCTCCAGCTTGCGCAGCCGTCCGACTTTCAGGACGTGAAACTCGTCAGGCTGGCGATCAGGGCTCGGAGCGAGATCGATGACGCCTGTCCGATACGCGTCACGCGAGAGTTGCCGGTCGAGGTTGGTCCAGCGCTCCGACTCGACCTGACGTTCGAGGTTGCGCCGGATCTCCTGATCCGTGCGTGGGCCCAACTCCTGCGTCACGAGATCCTGTGCGCGAGCACGCATGCCTTCCTTGATGTAGTCGCGCGAGATGACGAGATCCTGGCCGTCGTCGGAGCGGCCGCGCAGGATGATGTGGACGTGGGGATTGTCGGTGTTCCAATGATCAATGCCCACCCAGTCCAGCTTGGTGCCGAGGTCCTTCTCCATCTGGTTCATCAGGTCGCGGGCGAAGATCTTGAGGTCCGACATCTCGGTCGCATCCTCGGGCGAGACGATGAAGCGGAAGTGGTGGCGATCGTCCTCGCAACGCTCGGCAAACTCCTTGGCATCCAAGTCGTCGCCGCCGGGTCCGAAGAGACGGGCCTTCTCCCCATCCCGGGTCACGCCTTCGCGGCGGAGATAGCTGAGGTGTGTTGCAAGCGGCGCCGAGCGCGCCGAATGGCGAACGACGCGGGTCTTGATGACCGTGATGCGCGAACGGCTGGTGAGCAGACGGTTCGCCTGTACGGTCGCGCGGCGGCCACGTCCGAAGCGCGATCCCGTGCCGGAGCTGATGTTGCCCGAGCGTGAGACGTGACCGCCGGCCCGCTGCGCGGCGGCAAGCGCCTGCGCGATGAACGGCCGAGCGCGCTGGGCGCGCGTCGAGCGGATGCGGCCGGGGCGGATGCGGAACTCGTCCTCGACGCTCATAGCCACAGCTCCGCACATCGCGCTAACACTCTGATTGAACAGAGAGAGCGCCGAGGTCGCAGGCTGCGTCGACAAGGCGCACCTCGCGAATTCGGCTCGCAAGCTATTGAAAAACCACGACCGTCCTCGCGCGCACATCGCGCCTTTTTATCTCGCCATCGTGCGGTCGTGCTTCCAAGCTCCTGCCTCAACGCACTCCATTCCACGCCTGAACACGCCATGACGCGAATGGGGACGGCAGTCGTCATTGCGGCCTCTCGTTGCCGCCGCGTGCTACGAATAGAGCGGGTGAACGCGCTGAGAATGCGCTGGCGTCTTGCATTCGTGGCGCGTTCGGTCCGCTCTCGCGCTGACGCTCGGGATGCATTGCGGCTGCTTTTCCGACGTCATCAGAGCGTGCGACGAAGAGCGGGGCGCTCATCCAAGCTAGCGGATCAGCGCGCGTCGACGGCATTGCATACGGCGGCGGGTCAACCCCGAGAAGGGGTGCGATCGTGGCGACATAGGCCCGCGTCTCGGCCGGTAGATCGCGCGGGCCCGCAAGGTACTCTTCGTAGCGCCGGGGCCCTGCATTGTAGGCGGCCAGCATGGCGCTGACATTGCCGTATCGGTCGTACATCTCGCGAAGGTACGCGGCGCCGGCGAGAATGTTGTCCCGCACATCGAAGGGGTCGCGACCAAGATCGTAGCGGGCGCGCAGCTCAAGCCAGGTTTCCGGCATGACTTGCATAAGGCCGATCGCGCCAGCAGAGGATACGGCGCGGATGTCATGTGCGCTTTCGGCGCGCATGACCGCGCGAATCCAGGACGCCGGAATGCGGAAGCGGCGCGAGGCTACGTCGATGTGGAGAGCGATGAGGCTCGCCTGATCGGCGCCGGCGGACGGCACCACCTGAGGGCTGGCCGAACCGCTGATCGTGACTACCGAGAGCAGGCCGGAAAGGAGAAGAGCGGTGAGATGCCGGGCGGGCAAACGCCTCCCGGGCCTCATGATCCGCGTTGATGACGTGCAGCAGATGGGCATTCCGTCAGTCCCGCTCGGCGCGCTTCTGCGGACGCGTCCAATGCAAACCCCAGACAGACCGGCCCTCTCCCGATTGAAAGAGATTGGCGCGGATCGGCTGTCCGAGTGCGGGGTCGTCGATCTGGACCGACACGTAGTCGCCAGCCTTCTCGCCGGTGCGCTTCCAGCCTGCGCCGATCTCCGGGCCATCGCCGTCACCGAGATGCGCGCGATAGTCCGGCGCGTTCTCAGCGTCTGAATGTTCCGCCGGAACCAACACCATCTCGATGTCGAGTGAGAGCGTGCGGATGCGTCCGGAATAGCCATTCTTGGTGCGGGTGAACTCTCCGATCTGAGGCATTTTGGTCTCCTTGCTGGTGCGATGAGAGGGACGACAGTGCGCACCGTCACCGCGTCGGTGCGCGCCATTCGAACTGTCCGGTGCCTTCCTCATCGGTCCACAGCGGCAGCGCGTGGCCGACGATTGCGCTGGCGGGGAGCGGGCCGAAGTAGCGCCCGTCGAGGCTGTCCTCGACCCACCAGTTCATGAGGAAGACCTCGCCCTCGGCGATGCGGCGGCAGCCCTGCCAGATCGGCAGTTGCCGGCCGAGCCGGTCGCGCACCAGCGCATCGCCTATGTGGATGCCGTCGACTGTGACGTGCATGCCATGGCGGCAGACTTCTTGCCCCGGAAGCCCGGCAACACGTTTCAGGAGCGGCACGCCGCGCGGCAGGTAGTGGCGCTCAGCCAGGAAGGAGGAGAGCGGTTCAGGCGCGTTGACGACGACCAGGTCGGTGACCTCGAGCCGATCCGCCGGCGCGATCGTATAGAAGCCAATCGGCATGCTGGCGGAAGCGTTCCAGACGAGTCGTGGCGTGACGGGGACGAAGGAGCCGACGCCGATCGACATCGCGGCGAAGTACGTGGTCATGACGTAGCCGAAGCGCGTCATGACTCGATCTCGCGGCGCAGTAGGATCGCGCGATGTTGCTCGACCGTGTAGGCGCGCGGTTCCTGGCCCGCAGTCAAGCGATTGTGGACATGCCGCCAGTGATGCGGCGAGACCTCGCTCGGATCGATTCCAGCCGCCTCAATAGTGTCGATGACCTGGAGGACGCGCTCGACCTTTGGCCAGCTCTCCATCTTGAGGAGGAGGTCGCCGCCCGGCCGTACGAAAGGCAGTGTGGAATAGCGCTCGCCCGGCGTGATCGTGCGCACGATGTCGATGCGCGAGATGACCGTGCCGTGGTCGTTCGAGGCCCAGCGAACGAAGGCGAAGACGCTGTTGGGCGTGAAGCTCAGGACGCGGCGGCGCCGGTCGAGGATCTGCTCCGCCTTCTCCTTGCCGAAGCGAATCCAGTATTCGACCTTCTTCTCGATCCATGTCAGCTCGACGCGCGTGAGGCCGTCGACAGGAAGCGGCGATGGCACGAGACGAAGATGCGACGCGCCGGTCATGGCAGGTCTCCTTCGGCTGGAGGGAATTCGCGGGCGAGGAGGTCGCGCAGCATGTCCGCAACGGTCAGGCCACGCTGGAAGGCGACGATCTTGATGCGGCCGCGCAGTTCCGTCGTGATGTCGATCGTCAGCCGCGCGGTGTAAGCGGCCGCGTCGCCGTTGCTGTTGGAGCGCGGCGCAGGCGCCTTGATCCAGCGTTCGGGATCAGCCGGTCGCGCGATGAAGGCGCGTTTGGAGGATCGCTGGGTCACCGCGCCAGCCTCCCGACTTCGCTCGCAAGGGCAGTGATCTCGCGCGCCGCAATCGTTGCGTGGGCTTCCCAGACGAGGCGGCCGGATTGCGCGGCGTCGGCAAAGGCGACGCGCTGGCCGACCTTGGAGGTGAGCAGCGGCGGATCGTGATCGGCGAGCGTAAGCGCCGTCTCGCGCGCGATGATCGTGCGTGCGCCGCACCGATTGAGCACGAAGCGGGCGACGAGCTGTGGCCGGTAGACGCGCGCCTCGCTCAGCAGCGCGAGCATCTCGGCCGAGCCCCAGCCGTCGAACGGCGATGGCTGGACCGGGATCAGGATAATGTCGGCCGCGAGCAGCGCCGAGCGCATCAGCCCGGCGACGCGCGGCGGGCCATCGATGACGATGTGATGGACGTTGCGCGCGAGTTCGGGCGCTTCGCGATGAAGCGTGTCGCGCGCCAGGCCGATCACGCCGAACAGGCGCGGAAGGCTTTCGCGTGCGCGTTGCTGCGACCAATCGAGGGCAGAGCCTTGCGGATCGGCGTCGATGACGGTGACGCGCTGGCCGCGGCGCGCCCACTCGCCGGCGAGGTGAAGAGCGAGCGTCGTCTTCCCGACACCGCCCTTCTGGTTGAGCAGCGCGACAATCATGGGGCGCCCCGCTCTCGGCGGCGCTCATGCACAGGTATGGATTTCGGAGCGGCCGTTAGTAAGATTCCGAAGGAATCTTGGTTAGAAGTGTTACGCCGCGCGCAATGCCTTGAATCGGCGTCAGGATTCGACGAATCCGGTCCCCGATAGCACGAGAATCGGGTCCCCGATGGCACGATAGGTCGGGTCCCTGATAGCACGATGCGTTTCACAGCTTATCCCCAGCGCGAGAGATCCCGCGCCGACCCAGCGGAACGAGGGCAGCGGGATCGATGGGAGCAAAGGCAAGGCGTTCAGGGCCGTCCGGCGGCTGCTCGATGGTCAGCCGATAGCCCGGCAGTGTCTGGCGGCGAGCGATATTGCGCAGGTCGTAGGCGAAATGCTTGAGCGGTGAGAGGCTGCCGGACTTCGCATGAAGATAGGCGACGTCGAAACTCCAGCCGCTCTGTTGGCGGCCGCCATGCTTGCGCACCAGGCGATAGAGCCAGCGCTCCAGTCCCCCGGTCAGGCGGAAGTAGGCGCGGTCGATGGTTAGCACGAGCGCATCGTCGAGGACGGCGGCGAAGAACCAGTCCGGCACGATCAGTTCGAGGCCGAGCGGACGGCCGTGCGCGTCCGCGCGCTCCTTCCACTCGTTGATCCAGGAGAAGCGATGCATCCGCCGCTCGGTTGGTTGGCGTATCGAGGTCGCGACGGTGGTCGATTGCAGGCGGTCGAGCCCCGCCTTGAGACGGTCGTAGTCGCGTACGCTTACGCCGCGGCCGATAAAGGAGAGAATTTCGTATGGCGTGGCGGCCATCAGGCGCGACGGCCGCAGGCCAAGATCGCGGGCCTCGACGATCTGCGAGGCTGCCCAGATCAGCACATCGGCATCCCAGATGGTCGCCATGCCGTGCTCTGGGATCGCTTCGACGCGGATGACGATCGTGCCGGCCTTGAAGTCGATTGGCGTCAGCCGCTTCGACTTCGCGAGCGAAAAGAACGGATAGGCCATGAGGTCCTGCGCGTCGCGCGGCGCGAGATCGCCGGGAAGAGCCCGAAAGAGATCGAGCTGCTCGCGCTCTGTGCTGCGGCGCGCCGAAGACATCTGTCGGTCTCAGCGATGGTGACGGCCGGCATGCAGCGTCGACGGATGGCGCTTTGCCGGAAGAACGGAGCCGCGAGGATCAGATGTAGAGGTGACTGCGCCTCGGTCTGCCCAGGCCTGCAAGTCCTCGAGAGCGTAAACGACCCGACCGCCGAGCTTTCGATATGCGGGGCCTGTGCCGTAGGTGCGATGCTTTTCAAGCGTGCGGCTGGACAGGCCGAGAAAGTTGGCTGCCTCCGGCGTTCGTAGAAAGCGCGGCGGCAAACCAGCGAGAGTGGACATTTCGCACCTCCGGGCATTCGTTGAGGCTGCCGGTGATCACCGGCGTTCGAAGGCCACGGTGGCGGAGAAAAGCTGCGCGGGGGGAGTGGAAAGATGGGAGTCTAGAATTTCCACACCCGCAGGCGGCTAGAATCGCGGACGATGCTGGAGAAGCTTTCGATATCCTCCCGCGATCATCATCAGACCGTGCTTGATGAGATCCATGGTGGCGTAACGCCGCGACGATGTCTTCCAAACCTCTTCGGCGATATGCTCGGTCCCGAAGAGCACTTCCGCGATGGTGCGATAACTTTCACCGTAGAGATGGCCATCGACCGCTTGGATCATGTGTCGCGCACGGCGCGTCTGCTGTCGGGTTAGCCGAGGATCGCGTGGCACCGACCGACGGTGAACTGATCGCAGGAGGCGGTCGATTGCTTCGAGACGTCCGAAGCCGTGCTCGTCGAGCGGAACCAGTGCGGCGAGCGGTGCATCCGGGGGTGTGTTCGGCAGGCAGACGATATGGAGACGTTGGCCGTTTCGCAGGGTGTGGAGAAAATGCGTGCCACCTTCGTCGACTAACGCCTGTGCTCTTTCATCGGGATCGACGACCTCGAGCTCAATCTGGGGATTCAGAAGCACCGGTGCTGCCGTCACCACCACCGTCCCCGTCTCTTCCTGGGGCTCCCAGAGCACTTCGGTGTCGATCGCCTTGAGGGCCGGCGCTATCGGGAAATCGGAGGCCCCAGCGCTGGCGAATGCGTATTGCCGGCGCTTGGGACTGCCTGTCCTGACGTTCTATTGCCGAGTAATCGCGCTCGTATTCGGAATTCCGACGCAGCCATTCCCAAGCGAGGTCGGGGGCGGCGAGCGTGTCGAGGTAGTCATAGTCAGCGGATGAGCGCCACTTGGACCTTTCCTGTGCCATCTGTCTCCTCCCACGCGTGATTGAAAGTGCGTGCAGGGAGTCCGACGATCATGGGTTGCGGCGCGTGGGGATAGTCCAAGAGTCTGCGCGATGCGATGCAGACCGCGCGCATCGGCGACGTTCAGCCGCCTGACTTCTCGCGCGCCAGGAAGCGGTATCCGCATTCCGTCATCCAGCGTGCGCGGGCCAGGTGAGAATCGTGAACCCGGCGAGCGTGTTCAGCGTCGCCGTCCGGATCGAGGCCGAAGAGGACTGTGGCTGCCTCACGCCAGTCTGCCCCATCAGCGGCCGCATCGAGCAGGCGCAGGTAGAGCTTGGTGTTCTTGCGGTCGTAGTCGGTCACCGCGTCGCTGGCCGGTGGTTCATCTAGGTAATATTGGTTCGTCACAACCGCCTCATCGAATTGCGTCCAGATACAGAATGTTAACCAATTCCGCGAGCGACGGGCGATGCACCGACCGCATCGCGTGATGCTCCGGACGCAGATTGGCGAGCGGTTGCTAACGGCGCTGCTATTCACGTTTGGGTGTTCTTATTCCTCATTACCATGACGCCTTCACCTTGGTCCGAGTTGAGGAGGACCACGCCGCTCGCTTCGAGTGCGCGACGGACCTGGTCGCGTGTCGATTCGTAGACTGCGAGGTCGCTCTCCGACTCAAGGCGCTTGAGCGCTGTAAGTGATACTCGGGCCTTGTCAGCGAGCGTCTCCTGCGTCCAACCCAGCAACGCGCGCGCGGCCCGCGATTGTCGGGCGGTGATCATGCATGATCACCTCCCATCGCCGGGCACACGCACGCCAGAACTACGACTATTTTAGTCGCTCTCGGCGACGGACGCTAGTAAAAATCGCTGTGTTTACCGTCAGCAACGGGGTGGCGGTGGGACTGATTCGGTCGCTCTAGCGAGCGAAAGCCCCGCCCGGATGGCCCGGGCGGGGCTTGGGGCTCGTGCCTCAGTCGCCGTTGCGGCGGTTGGGGCGGGACCAAATCAGGCTGTAGCCTTCGCCTTCCTCGTCGTCGAACAGGTTGGCGTAGATGGGAGCCGTGAACGACGGGTCATCCAGCTTGAGACCGAGATAGTCGCGGCCCTCGTTGGAGCGCTTGGCCCAGGCGGCGCCGATCTCGACGCGGCCCACGAAGACGCGGTGGCTGGGAGAGTTCTCGCCCGAACGGCTGGCTTCGGGAACGATGCGGACGTTCTTGGCCTGGACGCTGAGGGTGACGATCTGGCCGACGAACTCGTTGCCGGACTTCTTGAAGGTGCCGATGGTCGCCATGGTAGTTCTCCTTGATCTCTGTTTCGAGCCCGCACCATTGCGGCCTCGATGGCGATCGGTTGGTCGGAGGCGATCGACGGCGCACCTGCCTGCAGGCCGGAGCGCAGCGGAGGATGGCAGACGGGAGACTTTCTTGTTTCGCGAGGAATGGGCGCAGCCCAGGGGAAGAAAGTCGATCGGCGCCATTGCGGCATAGGCGATCGAGGCGAAGCCGGCCTTCGGCCAGATCAGGCCATCAAAGAGGCCGCTTGGAGCGCTCGATCAGACAGAGAAGGATCAAGGAGAACTTGGCGACACCCGTCGTGCAGCCGCTGAGACACGGCGGACGGCGGCCAGTGCTTCACCATGTCGAGGCAAACGAACCTCCCGCATCAATGCTCCCGACGAACAAGAAGTGGCGAGCGATCTGGCCACTGCCTTCGCAGGCGTCGTCGTTCGCTGCGCGGCCTGGCCCGCATTTCAACGTGACGCTCCACCAGGGGCTCGCTCTGATCCGGGAGTTCCGCAGCGAACTGCCAACTGACGTGGTGGAGTCGAAGGCTACAGCCTGATCTGGTGATGCCGCGCCGGCTCGAATGGCGTCAGGCGCGAATCACGCCCTGGCCGACCTGACCGGGCGGGGCCAGCGTCGCGAGGCGAGCGAAGGCAGTAATGGCGACGACGATCGCGCCGACAACCGAAAAGGCGATCTGCCACGTTTCGGAAGGCATGGTGTGCTTCACGATGCCATGGGTTGCGTGATAGCCGGCGATGGCCGCTGGCGCCACGAAGACCGCTGCGATCATGAGGCGGAGCCAGAGCGGCTTGACGAAAATGAGCAGCAAGTGGCCGATGAGGAGCGTTGCGAGACCGGCAATGATCCCAACGGCGATTCCTCCGAGCCAGCCAGCGCCGGTGCCGTAGGCCCAAACGCCTGCCGTCACGCCGGCGAACAGCGGTAGCGCGTAGACGGCGAGGTAGAACAACAGACAGCAGATCACGCCGATGGCGGCGATGCTGGCGAGGATGCTGATGACAATCATAATGGTGGCCTCCGTGAGAAGCATCTGACGGTCGCGCCTTCCACCACCACCACGGCGCGAACGGATATTATAGCAAAGAAGAGAAGGCCGCGGCGAACCGAATTCGCCGCGGCGCTCTGAGTGAGGCAGGTGTTGACGGCGATCACTTCGGCTGGTCGCCGTAGCGCCAGACGGGAACTCCGATCTTGCGGGCCTTGTCGGTCAGGTTGTCCTGGATGCCCGTTCCCGGGAAGACGATGACGCCGATAGGCAGCACGGCCAGCATTGCGTCGTTGCGCTTGAATGGTGCGGCCTTCGCATGTTTCGTCCAGTCGGGCTTGAAGGCGATCTGCGGCACGTTGCGGCGATCGGCCCAGCGGGCGGCGATACGCTCGGCGCCCTTCGGTGATCCGCCGTGCATCAGCACCATGTCGGGGTGCTTGGCACGCACCTGGTCGAGCTTGTCCCAGATCAGCCGATGATCGTTAAAGTCGAGCCCGCCGCTGAGCGCGACCTTCGGGCCGGGCGGCAGCATGACCTCGGTCTCGGACCGCTTCTTCGCGGCAAGGAAGTCCCGGCTGTCGATCATCGCTGCGGTCATGGCGCGATGGTTGACGAGTGAGCCGTTGCGCGGCCGCCAGGCCGAGCCGGTGTGGCGCTCGAAATGCTCGCAGGCCTGATCGCGCATCAGCTCGAAGGCGTCGCGTCGCTCGATGAGCGTCTGCCCCTCGGCGATGAGTCGCTCCAACTCGACGGACTTGACCTCGGTGCCGTCCTCTTCGCGCTGGCTGCGGCGCTGCATCTGTTCGTTATCGTCGAGCTCGCGGGCGATGCGGTCGGCGGCGCGATGGAAGACGTTGGTGGTCGACCATAGCAGGTCCTCGAGATCGGGCTCGAGGCGGGTATCGCTGAGCGTGGCGACGAGAGCGTCGAAGATGTCGGCGATGGCCCCGGCGACGAGGTTGCCTTCGGGAAGCGGCCGGGGATCGGGTTCGTCCTGGAAGGGGCGGAAACCGTAGAGCTGAAGCTCGGCGAGAACGTGATCGGTCGGAGACGAACTGTGGTGGGGTTCGAAGTCGTCGTCGGTGATCATGGGATGCTCCGTCGCTGGATTGGCCGCGACCCTCGCGGCCTTCATGGCGACGGAAGACGGCGGGCGGGCCGGCCCTGCATCCGGAGCGAAGCGCAGGGCCGAAGCGCCAGCGGAGGACCGCAGGGGGCCGACTATTTTGCTTCGCGATGTAAAGGCGGCTCTGCCGCCGACGGAAAATAGTCGGCCAACGAGGTTGCCGGGCCGGGCCGTTTGCCGTCCCGATCGCCCTCTTGAAGGCCGAGGGCGCTGCTCTCTCCGGCACGTCTGAGCATCGGCCGCCGGCGTGGCGTCGGACCTCGCCTTCGTCCCGGCCATGCGTTCACGGTCACGTGCTCTATGCGGCGTCGGCCATAAAACGCGTGACGTCCCGGGCCGCGAGCTGCGCCCGAAGGTTCGCCCGCAACGCGTCGGGCCCGAGCATGCGGAGATCCTCGTTGAAGTCGCCCAGTCTTGGCGACAGCACGATCGGCTCGATGCCGCTATTGGACGCACGTTCGATCAACGTCGTCATCGCGCCGTCCCCTGCCGGATCGTCGTCACGCGCGATGTAGAGTCGGCGCAGCATGTCGGAGAAAAGGATGGCTGACAGGTGGGCTGCCGAGAGTGCGGCGACCATCGGCATGTTGGGCAGCGCCATCCTGAGCGACAGCATGGTCTCGATGCCTTCGCCACCAGCCATGACATCGCCGGCCACTCCGAAGCGGACAGCGTGCCCGAGAAGATCGCCCATCGCGCGACGCGGCGTGTTGATCGGCGCCTTGCCGAGGCGAATGGGGTCAAAGCCCTCGGGATCGAGCCAGGTCCGATGCGCTCCGGTGAGGCGGCCGTCGAGATCGGTGACCGCCGCGATCATGGCGGGCCAGGTCTCCGTCGCGGAATGCTCGTCCGGCCGGTAGTAGCAGCGTGGGTGAAAGCGGAGCGATCCGGTTCCGTGTAAAGACGTAATGCCGCGTCTGCGGAGATATGCCTCGACCAGCGTGCCGTGGATCGGTCGCGACATCGCGAACAAGCGCTGCGCAGCCTCCGGCGACCCTGTCGGGGCCGGATGTAACGCGTGGCGGCGCTCGTCGCGCGGCGGTTCGGGTTGCGGCAAGCTGAGGAAGGCGCGTGCCTCCTTGGCGACATCGGCGAAATCCAGGAGGCCGCAGCTCTCGCGGATGACGTCGAGAAGGTCGCCGTGCTCGCCGGTGGCGGCGTCGGTCCATTTGCCCGACGCACCCTTGCCACTCTGGGGGCCGGCTAGGCGCACGAACATCGAGCGCCCAGGCGTGTTGCGCACGTCGCCCACCATCCAATAGCGACCTTCGCGACGGCCGTTGGAGAGATAGTGGCGGCACACCGCCTCGGCGTTGCGTGCGAGACGGTGTGCGAGTTCCGAAGCATCGAGCCGGGACATCACGCGGCCTCCCGCTCGCCGACGCGCGCGACCGGATAGCGATCGATCACCTTGGCGAGGATCGCGGGGCCGCTCGCGTCGGTGGGCACGAACATGCGCAGCTTCCACGAAATGATCTCGTGGAAGAGGCCGTAGGCCGTGAGCCGTTCGCGCATGGTGTCGGTGAAGCCCGACAATTCGATGCGATGACCACCCATCACCCGAACGCGATGAAGCTGGAGCCCCTCGGCAAGATCGATAACGGTCTTGCCCTCGACAAGGGCAGCGAAGGCGTCGTCCGGCGTCAGCGAAGGCAGGCCGGTCGCCGTGGCGGTCGCTGCCCACGCCGGCGAGACCCTGCGCCCGATGATACGCTCGCCGTTGTCGGTTTGCAGCCGATAGACGCGCGTCGACTCGTTTGGCAGCCGCTTCCAGATCGGAAGCAGCAAACCCGCGACCATGTGGATGGTCGAGTCGGCGAACGACGGCACGTCGTTCAGTTCCGTGGTCCAGGCCGCGGCGAAGATCGCCTCGTCCGCCTCCTGCCAATGACTTTCCGTCAGCATGCGGACGGGGACATTCGGCGCCTCCATCGGGCGGATTAGGCGCACGCGGTATTCGACCTCGCCGTCGTCGAGCATGACGGATGGTGCATGGACCTGCACGGCAGCACGCCCGGAGCGTTCGTTGACGAGAAGCCGCGATCCGCGCTCGCGCAGCCGGCCCAGCGCTTCGTCCAGCGTGACGGGGCGATTGCGCTGACGCTGCATGATGGTGAGCAGGCGCGTCTCTGCGCCGGTGCCCGGATGCGTGTAGATCGTCTCGCGGTCGGTGACGACGAAGCTCTCGGCGCGCAGCGTCTCCAGGCCCATGTCGTAGGTGCCAGCGGCGATCGCGCCCTCGATGCGAGCGTTCAAGAGTTGCTCGAAAGCGGTGAAGAGGATGCCTTGCAGCTCGATGGTCAGCGCCAGCATGCGGTTGAGGAAGGTAGTGATCGGCGGCAGATCATCCTTGATGCCGTTCGCATCCATGAGCTTCAGGCCGGTCGCCGCCTCGAAGCGTTGAAGCGAGCAGCCCTCGATCTTGCCGCGAACGAGCAGCATGTAGAGCTGGCGCAAGGCGTCGCGTCCGTAGTGGCTTTCGAGATTATCTTCAGGCCTGAACAGGTTCTGGCCGCCGGTTTGGCGCTGACCGCGCGTGATCGCGCCGAGCGTATCGAGCCGGCGCGCGATCGTGCTGAGGAAGCGCTTCTCGGCCTTGACGTTCGTCGCGACCGGCCTGAACAGCGGAGGCTGCTGCTGGTTCGTCCGATGCGTGCGGCCGAGTCCCTGGATGGCCGTATCCGCCTTCCACCCGGGCTCCAAGAGATAATGTACGCGAAGGCGCGTGTTCCTCGCCGTAAGCTCGGCATGATAGCTGCGGCCGGTGCCACCGGCGTCGCTGAACACGAGGATGCGCTTCTGGTCGTCCATGAACGCCTGCGCTTCGGCGAGATTGGCGGAGGCGGCCCGGGCCTCAACGACAAGACGATCGCTCCTGGTGGCGCCGCTCGACTTGCGGACAATGCGGCGCGACCGGCCGGTCACTTCGGCGACAACGTCGGCGCCAAAGCGCTGCATGATCTGGTCGAGCGCGCCGGGAACGGGGGGCAGGCTCGCGAGCTTGGCGATCAGCGCATCCCGCCGCTGCACGGCCTCCCGGCTCTCGACCGGCTGTCCGTCGCGGTAGACCGGCCGCGACGACAGCTTGCCCTCGCTGTCGGTGAAGGGCTCGTAGAGCTGCACCGGGAAAGAATGAGCCAGATAGTCGAGGACGTACTCGCGCGGCGTGATATCGACGCGAACGTCGTTCCACTCCTCGGTCGGCAGCTCGGCGAGGCGGCGCTCCATCAGGGCTTCGCCTGTCGAGACGATCTGGATGACGGCGGCATGGCCATGCTCGAGATCGCGCTCGATCGAGCGGATCAAGGTCGGCGTCTTCATGCTGGTGAGCAGGTGCCCGAAGAAGCGCTGCTTCGCCGACTCGAACGCGCTCCGCGCAGCCGACTTGGCCTGGCGGTTCAGCGTGCCCGATCCGCCCTCGCTTCCGCCGGTGATGTTGGCGGCCTGCATGGCGGCATCGAGGTTGTTGTGAATGATCGCGAAGGCATCCGCATAGGCGTCGTAGACGCGGGTCTGTTCGGGCGTCAGCTCGTGCTCGACCAACTCGTATTCGACGCCGGCAAAGCTGAGCGAACGCGAGGTGTAGAGGCCGAGCGCGCGCAGGTCGCGGGCGAGCACCTCCATGGCGGCGACACCCCCAGCCTCGATCGCCTCCACGAACTCGGCTCGCGTCGAGAACGGGAAATCCTCGCCGCCCCACAGGCCGAGCCGTTGCGCATAGGCGAGGTTGTGCACGGTCGTCGCGCCGGTGGCGGATACGTACACAACGCGCGCGTCCGGCAGCGCGTGCTGAAGCCGCAGGCCGGCGCGACCCTGCTGCGAGGCCTCCTGATCGCCGCGTTCGCCCTTGGCGCCGACCGCGTTCTGCATGGCATGGGCTTCGTCGAAAATGATCACTCCGTCGAAATTCGAGCCCAACCATTCAACGATCTGCCGCACGCGGGAAAGGCGTTCGCCACGGTCGTCGGAGCGTAGCGTGGCATAGGTGGTGAATAGGACGCCTTCCCGAAGCGTGATCGGCTTGCCCTGCGGGAACCGCGAGAGCGGCGTGATGAGCAATCGCTCCATGCCGAGCGCCGACCAGTCGCGCTGCGCATCTTCGATGAGCTTGTCGGACTTGGAGATCCACACCGCCTTGCGGCGGCCCTGCATCCAATTGTCCAGGATGATGCCGGCAGACTCGCGGCCTTTGCCGACGCCCGTTCCGTCGCCGATCATGCAGCCGCGCCGGAAGCGGACTGCGCCCTTGGCGTCCTCCGCTGCGGCGGTCATGACGTCAAGAGTTGCGTCGACCATCCAAGCGCCGGCGAGATAGTCCGAGTGCGCCTCGCCCGCGTAGATCAGCGTTTCGAGCTGGGCGCCGGAAAGCACGTTGAGGATGTTGGCAGGAAGCCGAGGACGGTAGGTCGGCTTGGGCGGCGCGACCGAGGCCATCGCCGCCGATTGGACGAGCTGCGTCGGGTGATCCTGAGCGCCGGCAATCCGGATGCTCTGGAGCGCATAGTCCTCGTAGATGGAATCGGAGAGGCGCGCGCCCTGCGGCGTCCAGTCGATCGTCTCGTAGCTGAGTTCGACGCCTTCAGGCTCGGCGACGCTCGACGGTCGCGTTGCAGTTTGTGCGGCGCGTGCGAGATAGCCGCGAACGGTGCGCGGCGTCGTGACGGCCCGCAGGGCGGTGGAGGCGTCGACCGGCAGCCGTGCCGGCACATGCTCGGCGATCCAGGCCAGCAGCGTGCCGACGTCCGGCGCGACACCGGGTGCGACCGGGAACGCGGTCGGATCGTCGGCTGGTCGCTTGTCGATGACGGTCAGCCGTGTCGGGAAGGTCGTGCCGTGCTTGGCATAGACCCGGCCATCGATGGCGGCGGAGAAGACCACGCGGCCGCGCTCCTGCAGCCGAACATAGGCGTCGCGCCACGCCGGCGCGTCGGGCGCGACATTGGCGCCCGTGATAGCGACCAGGCGGCCGCCATCGGCAAGCCGCGCCAGCGCCGAGCCGATGTGCCGGAGCGCGGCGTCGGCTATACGCCCCTGCACGTTCGCCATCGCCGAAAAGGGCGGATTGATGATGATGACGCTTGGCACAATGGCGGCGTCGAGGTGATCGTGGATCTGTGCCGCGTCGTGGCAGGTCGTGGCGATGTTGGGGAAGAGTAGGGTGAGAACAGCGGCACGCGTCTCGGCCAGCTCGTTGAGGACGAGCGATCCGCCCGCGATCTCCGCGAGGATGGCGAGCAGGCCAGTGCCGGCCGACGGCTCCAGCACGCGGTCAGCCGGCGTGATCGCGGCGGCTGTCAGTACCGCGAGGCCGAGCGGGACCGGCGTTGAGAACTGCTGGTACGCCTCGCTCTCCAATGAGCGGCGCGTGTGTGTCGGCAGGAGCCCGACGACCTTCTCCAGCATCGGGAGCGCCTGAGCCGGAGAGCCGGCCTTGCGCAAAAGCGCCTTTCCGTATTTGCGGAGAAACAGAACGGTCGCCGCCTCGCAGGCGTCGTAGGCTGTCTTCCAGTCCCAGGCGCCCGACGCATCGGTGCCGCCAAAGGCTTGCTCCATCGCGGTGCGGAGGATCGCTGCGTCGACCTGACGGCCCTGTTCGAGATGAGGAAGGAGAAGGCGCGCGGCGATGCCGATGCAGCGAGCGACATCAGAAGGTGACGCAAGCGGAGAGATCGCGACCGCAGGCGCGGCCGCGAGAGCGGATGATGGGGTCATGTCGATAAACCTCTGGGAGAGCGGAGACGGGCGAGCCGGCCGGCGCTCTCTCTGGACCGCTCCGGCTCAAACCCGTCCCGGCCAAGCTCTCCCTCTCGTCACGCCGCGGCCTTCACCGCGCGCCACCACGCGATGCGCTCGTCGCGGGTCGCGTTGGCGAGCCGCAGCAACAGATCGCCGTGGCAGGGGCGCGGCGCGCAGAAGCAGACGAAATCGCGTCCGCGCAACTCGTCGAGCGCGCGCAGCAAGTGATGCTGGTCCGCAAGCCAGCGTTCGTATTTCGCGATGACGGCGGCGCGATCGCCGTAAGGGCCGATCCGGAACGGATTGCCCCATTTGCTGCCGCGCCCGATGTAGACGGCGCCCGCCGGCACGCCTGTGTGATGCTTGTTGAGAACCCTGCACATCCGACCGCCTCCTGATCCCATTGCGACGGGACTTCCGACCGGACGCGGCCGAGGCACGATCGGTCACGCAGCGCAGGCGATGCGGTAACGGCTCGCCCGTTGACCAGCGGGCCGCCGCGTCCAGACAGGCGACGGCGCAAGCGGTCAGGAGGTTGGGTCGTCCGGCAGGGTTGACGACGGCGGCACATAGGCGTCGAAGGGGTTGCTGTCGGCGAGATGGCCGAACGGCGCGAACACGAAATCCGTGCCGTCGCGCCCCACGGCGCAGATGACGTAGCGCGCCTCGCCTGTGACGGCGTCGGCGCACCCCATGAGCGCGAGGTTCCCGTCGGCCGCGGCTCGCAGCAGCGTCTCAAAGTTGGCGCGCGCGTGATCGGGGATGCTCATGGCGCACCTCGCTCGCTGCGCCCGGCCGAGAGCGTGGTGTCGAGCCAGGGATTGGTCGCGATCCACGCCACGGGCTTGCGGCGGCCGAGGTCGAGGACGTGCGCGCCGCCCCCGAAGGCGTTCACGCGCGGGCGCGAGCAGGTGTTCGCCCATTGGAAACCCCAGCGTCCGGAGAGGCCGAATTCCTTGGCGCAGCGGAGCACGAAGTCGATGACGGCCTGCGGATCGCCGGTGACGTCATCGCGAATCCAGAGCTGCGTTCCGCCATGCTCGGGCTGGATGGACAGGAGGAACGCCTCGGAGGGCGGGTCCTCAGCGGCGTTCTCCTCCATCATGCGGTTGTAGAGATCGAGCGCACGCGCGGCGTTTTTCGGCGTGACGACATCAAGAAGACAGGAGAAGTGCGTGAAGAAGTCAGCCATGTCAGGCTCCTGAACGACGAAGCCCGGCGCGATGGCCGGGCTGGTTGAAGGACGGGGTTGCAGATGGAGCGTCAGAGCCGGAATTCGGCGGCGAGCCGCTGCGCGTTGGCGTGATGCTCCAGCATCTCGCGGTAGAAGCGCTTGCGCGCCTCTCGCTTCGCCGGATCACGCCGCGCCGTTCGCGTGAGCTTGCGCCGAGCGGCGCGGACTACGGCGCGGTCGCTGGCCCAGAACGTGACGCCGAGGCGGAGATAGGTGCCGTACATCTCAGCCTCCCTTCGCCTGCTTGGCAGCGCGAAGGGCGGCGAGCGCCGCGCGGAATTCCGCTGCGCCGACCTCCTCCGACAAGTCGATGTTGGCGGCGACGGATAGGCAAGCGGCGTGAACGTCGTCATCCGACACTGCGTTGGGCGTGAGACTTGCGAACTCAGGATCGGTCTCGGTGATCGCGGTGATCTGGTCGCGAACGCGGTCCTCCTGGAGCTGCGCGAGGATGTGAACGGGGCGCGGCGGCGCGACCGGCTCGTCGGGATCGCGTGCGCCCTCGATGATCGCCTCGGCCTTTGCGACCGCAGCGTTCGCCCGCGCGAGCCAGTAGGCGTCTGTCCGCCGTTGTGCGGCCTGGTCCGCAACGACGATTTTGAGGAGACCGAACAGGACCTCGAAGTGCGCGGCCTTTCGCTGGATGGTCGCATCGAAATGCGACGGGACCGCCACGGCTGCTCCCGAATAGGCGGCGTCGGCGCCGAGCCAGATGCCGGTGACATAGGTTTCGCCGGCGCACTCGTCGTCGAGCTTGTCGTTGGACCAGTCATCGTCTTCAATCGCTTGGCGACAGGCTTCAGCGGGTGTCGCGGCGTCATACGTCCGCTGCCGGTAAACGGGCACACGGTAGGTGGTCTCGATCGTATAGGTCGGCATGATAGGCTCCTGAAACGACAAAGCCCGGCGCGATGGCCGGGCGGTTGAGGTTTGATTGAGGAGGAAGCTGGCTAGTAGCCAAACTCCCAGGAAGGCCAGGACTGGCCGTCGTCGGCGGCCTTGATCGCGTCATCGAGATAGTCGGCGTGCCCTTCGACGAAGGTTGGGTTCCGGACGGGCGTTTCGTCGATCACTGTCACGGCGCAGACGAGGCCGTCTTCGACCTCGACATGGACGGGCACGAAATACTGAAAGACGACGCGGCGCGGCGATGGCGAGCTGAGCTTGGTCATCGGGATTCTCCTTGTTGAGAAATGGCGGGAGCGACCGAAGCCGCCCCCGCCGCGGGCGCGTCACTCGGCGGCGATCATCGCCGGCTCGTCGGCGTCCAATTCGCCGTCATCCGCCTGTTCGTCCTCATCGTCGGCGAGGAAAGCCGGCAGCGCGTCGTCGCCGTCGGTCTCGCTCGCGTCCGACGCGGTCGTGGCGTCGGGATCGGCAGGGCGCAGTGGCTCCGGCAGCCAGCCGGTATCCGCGAGCAGACGCTCGGCCTCCTTGGCCATATCGGGCTTCTTGAGGTGGTCGATGAGTTGCGCCTTCTCTTCGCCGAGCGCTTCCCGCACGGCTTCGACGATCCGGCTCTTGGTGACGCGGCCGAGATAGTTCGCCACGGTCGGGCGCCATCCAGCCTCGACCATGTCGAGGCCCGTGGCGCGTGCCAGCCGATCGGCGTCGCGCATCCGCCGGTCGAGCCCGTGCTGCGAGACGCCGTTGCCGCTATAGGGATTCGGACGCTCGTAGAGAGCGTTGATCCCATAGCTGACGCAATGCGCGAGCAACGCGAGGCGGCTCGCATCGTCAAGCCCCGCGATCCAGTCCCACAGCCGATTGTCGTCCTCGAGCGGCATGTCGGCCTTCCACGCTTCCACACGGGCCTGGATGGCCTTGGCGGAAGCGCTGTCCTTCAGGTCGGTGGCCTGAACGGGGAAGTGGATCTCCCGAACGGCTGCCTCGACGGCGCAGCCATGCGCGTTGCGCTTGAAGGCGTCGAGCACCAGCTTGTGCAGGAGCGCCGTGAGAGCGACGTGCGGGTGGTTGGCGACTGATTCCCGCAGAGCCAGGGTGCGATGGGCGGTGAGCTCGATGACCAGGCGCTCGGGCAGCGGCTTGACGCCATCATCGTCCTCATCGTCGTCGCCTTCCGGGTCTTGTCCGCCGATGGTGATGACAGCGCGCTGAACGGACGGTGCTGCGGAAGCACCAGTCCTGCCGTCCTCTCCATCGATCTCGGCGTCGCCGCCGTCGACGGCAACAGGCGCCTCGTCCTCGGGCCGCACATAGCCACGGTCGACCACGATGTCGCCGTCGCGATCGACGCTGACGAAGACCCCGGCGCGAGCGATCTCGGCGGGATCGTAGACGACCGGGCGCTTCTCGAAGGCGTCGAGAGCTTCCTCGATCTCGCCCAGGCGCTGATCGATCTCGTCCGGCAGCTCGTCGGCGCCGTCATACTCCGCCTCGAGCCGATCGTATTCCGCGCGCAGCGTCTCGCGTTCGGCCCGTTCTTCGTCGGTGAGATCGACGAAAGAGCCGGTGATCTGACGCAAGCCGTGGTCGTAGCCATACGGCAGGTCGAGGTCGATCTTCACCCACTTCCAGCCTTCGCTGGCGATCTCCTCGGCCACGGTCTTGAGTCGTTCGCCGACCAGGCGGTGAAGCAGCGCCGGGTCCTGGAGCCAGCCGCCGTTATCGTCCTCGAACAGGTCGCGCAGCACTGCGCCGCCGGCCGCGACATATGCGTCGACGCCGACAAAGCGCGCGCGCTTGTCGGAGGCCGGAATCGTGGTCTCGGTCAGCAACTGGCGGATATGGAAGGGTTGCCGGTTGTATGAATGCTGGACGGCTTCCCACACCTGCTCCTGACGCTCATGATCGGGGTTGACAGTGAAGGCCATTAACATGTCGAGCGTCATGCTCTCCTGAGCATAAGCGTCGCGCAGGACAGGCGAGACCGCGTTGAGACGCAGCCGCTGCTTCACGAGCTGGACGGTCGTGAGGTAGGCCGCGGCGACCTCGTCCTCGGTCATGCCCTTGTCGAGCATGTCTTGGAACGCCCGGAACTGATCGAGCGGATGAAGTCCGGCGCGCAGTAGGTTCTCGGCGAGGGAGTCGTCCTCGGCGAGGATCTTGGTGTCGGACTTCCGAACGATGCAGGGGACGAGCCCGTCCTTCGGAAAGCGCTTGGCCTTCACCAGGCGCTCGATCGCGCGATAGCGGCGCCCGCCCGCCGGCACCTCGAACGTGCCGGTCTCGTTGCCGTCTTCGTCGAGGACGGCGCGGACATTGAGGCCCTGGACGAGGTCCTCGCGTCGGCCGATGTCGTGGACCAGCTCGTCGAGCTCGGCTTCCGGCCGGGTGCGCCGGACGTTGGCCTCCGAGAGCACGAGCTTGTTGAAGGGAATGTCGCGCGAGCGCGAGAAGACGATCTTCTTGGCAGCCTTTGCCATGTCGGGATACTCCGCGACGGGCGCCGAGAGCCTCTCTCTCGGCTTCCAACCCGTCACGAAGCGAAGCGCCGCCCTCTACCTCTGAGGACGGCGCCGCCAGCAGATGATCCGGTTTTCCGCAGAGGCGGAGATACGCAAGTGTGCGTTTCCGGCTTTACGGATTTCAGGATGGGCGTCACGCGCCACTACGTTGAGGCGAAGCCGCTCGGTAAAGAATGCGCTCGGCCGCTCGGATGCTTCCCGCTTGGCGCGCAGCTTCCGCCCAGACCGAGATCGGAAAGTCGCCAGTGAAGAGAATGTCACGCTCGATTCCCATGCCGAACGGCAGGAGGATCGAGGCCATTTCCTCGAGCGAGAAGGTGCCTAGCTCAGGCGAGCCGAGATCAGCGAGGCCGAAGAGCGTGTCCCCGTCCGCGTCCAGCTCGGTCGCGAGCCAGACGCCTTCGCCCAGCGGGTTGAAGAACTTGACCACGGGCACGTGGTCGGCCCCGCGATCACGCCCATTGGCAAGCAGACGCTCGCGCAGGTCATCGGTCAGGAGGATCATGCTGCCCTCCTGTCATTCGCAGGTTCGCTGGCCGTTGCGGCCCCGGGGAGAAACGCAAGCAGCCAGTCGGCCGCCTTGCTGGCCTGCGACGCAGCACGCACGATCGCGCGATTGTCTTCGTGCAGCACCTCCAGCCACGAGCCGATGTAATCGGCATGGCGCACGGTCGGGACGATGCCGATGGAGGCGCAGCAGAACGCTGCGTTCATTTCGGCGACCAGCTCTTCGAAGGCATACTTCTTCGAGCCGAAGGAGCCCGACAGGTCACGGCCGAGACGGGAGGCATGGCCCGTCGCATGGCCGAGTTCATGCAGCGCGGTGCGATGCCAATTGATCGTCTCGAAATACGCCTGCGGTGGGGGCACCTGCACATAGTCGGCCGCCGGCATGTAGAAGGCACGATTACCGCCAATGCGGAAGTCGATGCCGGTAGCCTTGATCAATGCCTCGACCCGCGGCTCGATCAGGCCGGGCTCCGGCGCGGGCAGCGCGACGGCCAGTTCCTCGGGCAGATCCTCGCACTGCGCGACGTTGAACACGGTGAAGCGCTTGAGGAACGGAATCGCCTGCGCCTCCTCACCGGTCTCCTGCGCGCGCTTCTTCTCGTCGTCGGGAACGAAGCGATCGGCGTAGACGACCGTGGTGCCACGCTCGTCCTTGCGGACATGGCCGCCGAGCGACAGTGCTTGGCGAAAGGTCAGCCAGCTCTGGAGGGGAAAGCCGTGCTCGATGACCGCGCCCCACAGGATCAGCACATTGATCCCCGAATACTGCCGGCCGGTCGCGGCGTTCGTTGGCATGGCAAGCGGCGCCTTTGCGGCCGCCGTTCCCCAGGGCTGGACCCAGGGCACACGCCCAACCTCCAACTCGGCGACGATCTTGTTGGTGATGTCGTCGTAGAGACTCGCGCGGTCCGCACGGGCGCGAGCATGATGATGATGTCTGGACATCGCGGTTCTCCGCGACGGGCGCCGGAGGCCTCTCCTCCAGCCCTCAACCCGTCACGGAAAACCCGATCCGCACTCTCACTCTAAGGGGGCGTTGCGGGGTCTCCCCGCAGAAGGGGTCGGCCGAGACATTGGCTCGGCCGCAGGGGAAGGCCTTCCCGTATTTGAGAAAGTACGAATTGTCGTAGTTGAGCTACGATAACGGCAACAAGTCAAAGCGACTGCAGCCGGTTGCCGCTGCCACAATGGAACGCCACTACGCGCTTCCGATAATGTGTCGATCTGCGCCAAGGGGGATCACCCATCCGCCGGCGCGATCGGCACGCGCGAATTCATCGTGCCTGGTGGTTGCGGCTAGCCGGTCGCGCACGGTCTTGGCCTCGCCCTCGATCGCCGCATCGATGAGATCCCGCTCTATGCCGACGAAGGCCGGGCGCAGGTTGAGCCGGGCAAGCACATCCTGATCGGCGGGATTCGCGGTTGCGTCGGTCAGCGGTCCCGCCCGGGTGACGATTCCGCCAACAAGCCCGTCAATGGCGCTGGCGCCGTCCACTTCCCGTACTGGCGCAGCATTCAGGAGCGCTCTGGCGCTCGCGACATCACGCTGAAGCCCGTGCTCAGAGCGTTCGCGGGTCAGTCGCCGAAGCGCATCGGCGAGCTCGGCATGGCCGAGCGGAGCGACCAGGTTTGCGATGTGGTGACGAAGCAGCCCGATGAAGACGGCGTCCTTGTCCTCCGCATCGATCGGCTCGCCTTCGTCGACCGGGTCACGGACTGACAGGTACGCTTGCGCTGGTCCATTTGTCGCAGCGCCCCAGCGCGTCGCGATCGCGACGCGCTTGATCGTCACCTTCCGTCCCCTAGCCGTCACGTCGATGCGTTGGGCCTGCGCCCATCCCCTGGCGAGCGCTTTGTCGGGACCACCCGGGTCATGACAGCCATTGGCCTCGGCCACGGTCAGGGAGGTGAGATCGGCGGCGCAGGCCACCCAGTCCGGCAGATCGCCACGGGAGCGGCGGACGATGTCGATGCGGCGTCGCCCATCGAGGAGCAGCGATCGGTTCGTGAGGTGCGCAAAGATGGAGAGGTTGAGGTAGCGCTCGAGATAGGCGCGCGCCACGAAGCGTCCGAACAGGCCCGACAGCGCGACCTTCACCTCGCGCGCTTGTCCCAAAGGCTCCTTGAAGATGAAGGGCGTGCCCGGACCGGTCGCGGCGAGCAGGGCATCAAGAATGGACCAGGCACCATAGGCGGCGCCGGGGGTCTGAAGCACCTCGCGGATGCCGGCATCCTCGATCTCGGAAACCTCCAGATCGACGGTCGGGCCAGCAACGGGGCTCGCAGATGTGGGATCGAAGCTATGGATGAAGGTCCGCGTCACAGCGCCAGCGCCTGCTTGAGATCGTCGTGCTCGAAGGCGCTGGCCATGCGGGTGATCTCGGAGGGCCGGGCGCCGGCCTCTTTCGCGGTCTCCCGCCATGTCGCCGTCACGGCCGCAACTTCCTTGATGATGGCGCGTGCCGCCGCGAGGCCGAGACCGAAGTACTCCGAGGCCGCCTCGAGGAGATCGATCGAGCAGGTGCCTTCGTCTAGATCGATGTTCGTCGTCAGCACCCGGGCCTTGAGGTCGGTAGGGACGGGGTTGAGGTCATAGACGGGGGAGAGTGACCAGCCCGCCTTGCCAAGCCATAGGAAGCCATGGTTGCGCAGGTGATCATCCACATTCGAGATCAGCACGTTGAAGGCGACGCGACGGTACAGCGCCTGCGCGTCGGTCTTCGCTTGCGCCCCGTGCCGCGTCAACGCATCGACGATTTCGGGATAGCTACCGCGCTCGCCATCCTTCGATCCCGTCATCGCCATGGCAGAGAGGAACGGGATGCGAATGGCAGCGTCCCTATCGAAGCGCCGAGACAGGAGCACCGCCTTTCCGCCAACGCGCAGCAATTCGTGGGAGGGCGTGGTGATGCCGGCGCGCGCCGCCAGGCGCAAGGCGATCTCCTCCCAGGTCTCCAAGCTGTAGTCGTCGGTTTCCTTGGGGAACTTCGCGATGGAGAGGCGGCCGTGCTGATCGATGACCGACGCCTTGGGGCGTGAACCTCCAAGCGACGATCCGGGTGCGAAGATGAGCTGGAGATCCTCGTCCGTCTCCTCGTCGCGAAGAACGCGCTCCGTCACGGCGAGGAGACGCCCGAGCTCGATCAGGGCGGGCACGCCCGCGCGAAGCGGCGCCTGAAACACTTCATCGCCTGCCCAGCGGAATCGTAGCGCGCCAAGACGGGTCTCATCAGCGACGCCGAGAAGGTAATCGCTTTCGGTGAGGGTTCGGACCGCGCGGCCTTCGCGCTCGGCGAGGCGCCGCTCGGCGCGCTGCATGAGACGGCGCCCCCAGGTGTCGGGGGCCGAATCGCCGATGGACCCGAAGATGGCTTGTCCGGCCGGCGGCGCAAAGCCGCCGCGGGTCAACGCGAGGGCAGGCTCGATCGAGAAGCGTTCCGGATCGGCGAGCCATTCCGGCGCGTATTCGAACACGACGGTCTCGTTGCCCCGCACCTTGTTACTGTGGGCCAGTCCGACCGGACGGGTACGGCCTTCGAGATCGATAAGGACTTCGATGTCAGCCATGATCGGTCGACCCCGGGGCGCGCTTGAGACGGACGCGCTTCGGCAGCTCCGCGCTGGCCAAGGCCTGGCCGACGCTGTCGCGGGCGATATCGGCGATCTCGCCGAGGCCATCGAGCAGGCCGAGCGCCTGCAGGACGGCAGCGTAGATGCCGATGCTGACATTGGCGTCGCCCGCTTCAACCCTCTGGAGGGTCGAGCGGGACGTGAACGCGCGTTCGGCCACGACCGCCATGGGCAGCCGCCGCCGCCGACGGGCGTCGTGGATGTCCGCGCCCAGCTTCCGTAGGACGCGCCGCACAGCGGCGGGAGGGTGATGAGGTGTCGGCATTGTGCTCTTCGTGCGTCTAAGACACCCATTATGTAGCACGAAGATTACAATTTATCTACCATCTAGGGGCGGGTCTGGCTCATAGGAGCCCGTCCACTTGAAGTGGCCGGGTATTGGCCGTACATTAGGTCAGGAGAAAAGCCATGCCCAATGCAGCATCCAGATCAACCAGAGGGCGCGCCCGAGCAGAACGCTTGGAGGCTCGTGTAACCTCGGAACAGAAGAGTCTAATCGAGCGTGCCGCCGCCCTCCAAGGGCGGACTGTGACAGACTTCGTGCTGACCAGCGTGCAGGACGCGGCCCGCCGCGCTATCGAGGAACACAACCAGCTCGCTCTCTCCGTCCGCGACAGCGAGGCCTTCGTTGACGCGCTGCTGAACCCGAAGCCAGTCAATGATCGTCTGCGCGACACGGTGCGCCGCTATCGTGAGCGGGCCGGCGTTTGACAAGTGCCTGCTGGAAGAGACGAAAAGCTCCGCGTCGAGCCGCTGGCATCGAGCCATGACCGATCAAGGTTCGAGAGCGGCGTAGAGCCGCTGGACCGATATTTCCGGACACAAGCGGGCCAGGATGCGCGGAAGCATATGGCTGCGCCCTTCGTCCTGGTGCTGCCAGATGAGACTATCGCCGGCTACTACACGCTCTCTTCGACATCGGTGCAGCTCCCCGAACTGCCAGCGCAGATAGTGCGCAAGCTTCCGCGATACCCGCTCGTGCCGGCGACGCTTCTGGGCCGGCTGGCCGTCGATCGCCGCCAACAGGGGAAGGGTTATGGGCGTTTCCTGCTGGCCGACGCTCTCTACCGCGCCTCCCGAAGCGAGGTCGCCTCCTTCGCGGTGATCGTCGATGCGAAAGATGAGGGTGCCCGCCGCTTCTATGAACTGGAGAGTTTCCTGCCATTGCTGGACCAGCCCATGAAGCTGTTCAGGCCGATGGCAGACATCCGGCGGCTGTTCGAATAAGAAATGCCAGGGGGGAACGCGGTGAAGATATTTTCCGTAGCGATCGAGAACTTTCGAGGCATCCGTTCCGCCAAGCTGACGCTGCCAGACCACGCCGTCTTGATTGGAGATAACAACACCGGAAAATCGTCCGTATTCGAGGCGATAGACTTGGCCCTTGGGCCGGATCGGCTGAGCCGGCGGCCGCCCGTGGATGAGCATGATTTCTATCAAGGCAAGTATCTGCCTGTTGAGGATCCTGAGGCGCCCGAAGGCGCTGAGCCTGGCCCGGCACCGAAGATCACGGTTGAGGTGACGATCACCAATCTGTCGCCCGAGCAGGAGGCGCGCTTTGGGGACAATGTCGAGTGGCTGAATACGATCACCGGGGTTCTTTATCAGGAGGCGAAGCCCGTCGGTGTCGATGCCGCCGAGATCAAGGCGGCGCTGCGGGTTACGTTCATCGGCGAATATGATCCCGATGAGGACGACTTTATCGGCAACACCTACTTTACGCGCAGCCTGTCTGAAGAGGATACGCCGTCGTCCTTCTCCAAGAAGGACAAGCAGCACTGCGGCTTTCTCTTCTTGCGCTCGCTAAGGACTGGATCTCGGGCGCTCAGTCTCGAACATGGTAGCTTGCTCGACATTATCCTGCGGCTGAAGGAAATTCGGCCGCAGATGTGGGAAGGGACGATCGAAACGCTCGCGGGCTTCGACGTCGCGAGCGATCCCGAGCTCGGCATATCGGGGGTGCTCGAAAGCATCGACAAGTCGCTCAAGAAATACGTTCCGCGCGAATGGGGCGTGAAGCCGCACCTAAAGGTGTCGAACCTGACGCGTGAACATCTGCGCAAGGTGGTCACCGCCTTTATCGCCACCGGCACGGGCGAGCATGCCGCCCCGTTCTATCGGCAAGGTACGGGGACGATCAACATGTTGGTGCTCGCGATGCTGTCGCAGATCGCCGAGGACAAGCAGAATGTCATTTTCGCCATGGAGGAAGCCGAAACGGCGATCCCACCATATGCACAAAAGCGCATCGTCCACGAGCTGCGCAAGCTCTCGGCCCAGTCGCTCTTCACGTCGCACTCCCCGTATGTGCTCGAGGAGTTCAGCCTTGATGAAACCGTCATTCTGTCACGGTCAGACGACGGCCAACTAGGCCAATCCAAGATCGAGCTGCCGGAGAGCGTCAAGCACAAGCGCTACCGCCACGAGTTCCGAACCCGGTTTTGCGAAGGGCTCCTTTCGCGTCGTGTCCTTATTGCCGAAGGAGCGACGGAGGCGACCGCCTTTCCGGTCGCTGCGCGACGCCTGTCCGAGCTCAATCCAGCGACCTACGCGTCGTTGGAAGCCCTTGGTGTGTGCATAATCGACGCCGGGACTGAGACTCAGATCGCCGACCTTGGCGCCCTATACAAGAGCCTTGGCAAGCGCACCTTTGCGCTATGCGATAAACAGACCGATCCCGCAAAGGCGGCCATTGAAGCCCAGGTGGAACGCCTGTTCATGCACGGCGAGAAGGGTATTGAGGATTTGATCCTCAAGAACACCACGCAGGCCGCGCTTGACCGATTTGCCGATCAGCTCGATTGGCCGCCGCATTTGGTAGCGAAATATCCCAATCCAAAGGCGCAGGCTGTCGTGGCGCTGAAGGAGTATTTCGGCTGGTCGAAGGGAAATTGGGGTATCGCTGAGTTTCTAGCGCAGTGCTCCGAAGCCGAGATTCCTAAGTGGTTGCGCGACGCCTGCATCACATTGAAAGCACTCTGCGATCCGCCACCGCCGCCGCCCGACGACGACGAACCCGACGTTGATCCTCTCAGTTAGGTGAGGGTACCGTGGTCGACCTGACCGAGACGCAAAAGGAAGTTCTCCGAGCCGTCGGCCACCAGCTCGTGACCGGCGGGCCTGGTTCTGGAAAGACGACCGTCTCGATCTTCAAAGCCGCCAAGATCGCGCGCGAGGCGCTGAAGCCAGGTCAGCACATCCTCTTCCTCAGTTTCGCGCGCGCGACCGTCTCGCGTGTCCTAGAGGCGATTGACGAGGAAAGCGCGATCACGCGGGAGGAGCGGCAGCGGATCGAGGTCGACACCTACCATTCGTTCTTTTGGCGCATCCTGAAGACACACGGCTATCTCGTCGGCTTTCCGCGGCGGATGACAATCCTCACGCCTCCGAATGAGGCGATCGCGCTGTCGGCGGTTCGAAGCGGCTACAAGGCGGCATCGAAACTGTCGGACGAGGAAAAGGCGGAGAAGCGCGCGCGGGAGGAAGCAGAACGCATCCGTCTGGCGACCGAAGAGGGGAGGATCTGCTTCGACCTCTTCGCCGACCGCGTGGCGATCCTGCTCCATGGATCCAACAAGGTGCGGTCGCTCATCTCGACGATGTATCCGTACATCATCCTGGATGAGTTTCAGGACACCAACGCCGAGCAGTGGCGTGTGGTGCAGGCGCTGGGTGCCAGCAGCACGCTGATCGCCCTGGCGGATCCAGAGCAGCGCATATTCGACTTCATCGGCGCCGACCCGGAGAGACTGAACCATTTCATGGCGGCCTTTGCGCCAGCGGTTCACGATCTCGCCAGCGACAACCATCGGAGCGAGGGGACCGAGATCGCCCTATTCGGCAATGACATCCTGACCGGCAAATTCCGGCAGAACGAGTACAGGGGGATCGGCTACGCGCTGTTCGAGTCGAACCCCAATCAAGCTTACGCTTCGCTGGTCGGCCAGGTACTGCAGGCCCGCAAACGGTTGCTCGAGACCGGCCGTCGCGACTGGTCTCTGGCGGTTCTCGTGCCCACAAAGAAGATGACTCGATTGGTGTCTGACGTGCTGCGTCAGCCGTTCGGGAATGTCCCACCGATTGCGCACACGGCGGCCGTCGATATGGAAGGTCCCATCCTCGCGGCGGAGATCATCGCCTTCCTGCTTCAGCAGCGCGAGCACTTGGGATGCTTCGATGAGTTTGTCGAGCTGCTGTGCAGCTATTTCCACGGACGTGGCGGCACGGCGCCGACTAAAGGAGACATGGACGAGGCTACGCGCTTTCGAGCGGCGTTGGCCAAATGGAACGAGTGCCTTGCGAAAGGACGGGCGACGCCGGGTAACAGCGTCTTGAAGGGCACCTTTGCCGTCCATCAGGCATCGGCCGCCCTGACATTAACGGGCGATCCCGATGCGGACTGGGTAGCAGTGCGCGGCGTACTGGATGCTGGGCCGTGCCAGCGACTGAACGATGTCGCCAAGGAGGTCCGTAACGTTCGCCTGCTTGAGCGGGGAACACAACTCCGCCAGGGGCTGGCCCAGGACTGGCGCAACACCGGAGGATATCGCAACGCCCTCGCCATCACCCGGCAATCGTTCGTGCAGGAGCACTTCGCGACGGCTCACAAGCCCGAGTCCGGAGTCGTGGTGATGAACATGCACAAGGCAAAGGGCAAGCAATTTGACGAAGTGATCATCTTCGAAGGGTGGCCGAAGCGGGCGCGGGGCGAAATCGTTGCCAATCCTGATCGCATAGTATCGGGCAATTTTCACGATGGGACGATGACGCAGGCGCGCCAGAATTTCCGGGTCAGCGTTACGCGCGCAAAGGCGCGCACGACTATCCTGACTCCCAGGGACGACGTTTGCATCCTGCTCCTGCCGCCCCGCGATTAGGCGGGTCCGTCACGCCATTGCGGGGAGTTTCCTCCTTCGAGAGCCTTGAGTTGTCCGGGCCTCTCCCTCCCCAAAGCCGACTTTCATTGACACGCACCGCGCTTGGGGATAATAAATAGATGGGCGGCGTCGATATGCCCATCTAGTTTCTAAGCGTATGGGCAGGCGAGGGTGGAGGACGATGTCCCAAAGCGCCGCGGCGTTGAAGTGGGGGGTGGAGCGGCGACTCGAATTCATCGAGTTCCGGCTGTTTTGGGAGGGCGGCGTCAATCGCGCCGACATCATAGAGATGTTCGACGTGTCTGTGCCGCAAGCCTCGAAGGACCTCACGCTTTACCAGGAGCGCGCTCCGAACAACGCGATCTATGACAAGAGCGCTAAGCGCTACGTCGCTGGCGATCATTTTCAGCCTTGTTTCCTGAAGCCGGATCCGGCGGCGTATCTCAATCAGCTCCGGTCTGTTTCTGAAGGCATACTCGACCGCTCGCATGCCTGGATCGGACAGTCTCTGCCCTACGAGGCTGCGCCCACGCCTGTACGTGGTGTGAACGCGCAGATCTTGCGTTCGGTGATTTCCGCAATTCGGCAGTCACAGGCCATCGAGGTTCGTTATCAGTCGCTCTCCCGCCCCGAACCTCGGTGGCGTTGGTTAGCGCCGCACGCGATCGGCTTCGACGGTTTCCGATGGCATGCGCGGGCCTATTGCGAAACGGACAGGACGTTTAAGGATTTCCTGCTCTCGCGGATACTGGAGACGCGCGACACGAGGCCGAGCGGCGTTGAAGCCGGTACGGATGTGGACTGGCACGAGTTTGTCACCATCGAGATTGGTCCGCACCCCGAGCTTTCCGAGACCCAGAAGAAGGTCATCGCCCTCGACTACGGGATGCGCGGCGATAGGGCGAAAATCCGTGTGCGGAAGGCGCTACTCTATTACGCGCTGAAGCGCCTCGGCCTCGACACCGAGCCGGCGGCGCGACGCCCCCAGGATCAGCAGATCGTGCTTCTGAACCAGGAACCGCAACGCGCGGTCGTTGGCGCGATGGCTGGGGAGGGCTGAATGGCGGTCCTTGAAGACCTCAAGCCCGGCGGATCGATCCGCGGAGTCTTGCCCAGCGGTGTCGTCACGGTGGTCAACGTCCAGTGGTTCGGATCAGATGCTATCGAGCTGACCTACAAGGATGCGGCGGGCAAGGTCGGTAACGAACTGCTCTACCGGGATCGGGAGGCGGATCTCGAAATCGTCGAGGAAGGACGGCCCTGGAGCTTCGACGGGGACGGAGCGCTTTTCCGGCTAGTCTCCGAAGCCCAGCGCATTCATCTCGCCCATCTGTTCGACCCGGTGCTCGCAGTTCACACCTCAGTTGTCGAGCCGCTGCCGCACCAGATCACAGCCGTCTACGAGAGCATGCTGCCGCGCCAGCCGCTGCGCTTCCTGCTCGCCGACGACCCGGGCGCCGGCAAAACCATCATGGCGGGGCTCCTCATCAAGGAACTGATCGCCCGCGGCGACCTGCAACGCTGTCTCATCGTCTGCCCGGGGAGCTTGGCCGAGCAGTGGCAGGACGAGCTTTATCGCCGCTTCCACCTGCCGTTCGACATCCTGACCAACGACAAGCTGGAGGCGGCGCGCACGGGCAATTGGTTCATGGAAACCAACCTCGCCATCGCGCGGCTCGACAAGCTCGCCCGCAACGAGGATGTGCAGCTCAAGCTGCAAGCGCCCGATTGCCGCTGGGACCTCGTCGTGGTCGACGAGGCGCACAAGCTCTCGGCGACCTTTTTCGGCGGCGAGGTCAAATACACGAAGCGCTACCGGCTCGGGCAGCTTCTGTCACAGCTCACGCGGCACTTTCTGCTGATGACGGCGACGCCGCACAACGGCAAGGAAGAGGACTTCCAGCTTTTCATGGCGCTCCTCGACGGCGACCGCTTCGAGGGCAAGTTCCGCGACGGCGTGCATGTGGCCGACGTCTCGGACCTGATGCGGCGTATGGTGAAGGAGAACCTGCTGAAGTTCGACGCGACGCCGCTGTTCCCAGAGCGCGTCGCCTACACCGTTCCCTACAAGCTCTCCGACGCTGAAGCTGCGCTCTACAAAGAAGTGACCGACTATGTGCGCGAGGAGTTCAATCGCGCCGAGGCGTTGGAGAATGACAAACGCGCTGGCACGGTCGGCTTCGCGCTGACCATCCTTCAGCGCCGTCTCGCCTCGTCCCCCGAGGCGATCTACCAGTCCTTGCGCCGTCGGCGGGAGCGGCTGGAAAGCCGGTTGCGCGAGCTGGAGGTGCTGCATCGCGGCGGCCAGGTCGGCGGCGTGTTCGATACCCGGACCCCGCTGCTCGACAAGGAAGACGTCGAGGATCTGGACGACGCACCCGACGCCGAGTTGGAGGCCGCCGAGGAACAGGTTCTCGACCAGGCCACAGCGGCGCGCTCGATCGAAGAGCTGCGCATTGAGATCGAGACCCTGAAGCGCCTCGAAGCCCTCGCTCTGACGATCAGGCGGAGCGGCGAGGACAAGAAGTGGCGCGAGCTGGCGACCCTGCTCGGCGAGATCTTCACGCCGGCCTCGATCGCCAACGGCTTCGCGGAAGAGACAGCCCCCTATGACGCGGGCGTGCCCACGCCGCCGAAGCCCACGCCTTCGCCGCACCAGAAGCTGGTCATCTTCACCGAGCACCGGGACACGCTGAACTACTTGGCCCACCGGATTGGGACGCTGCTTGGACGTGCTCAGGCGGTCGTCGCCATCCACGGCGGCATGGGCCGGGAAGAGCGGATGAAGGCGCAGGAAGCCTTCCGGCACGATCCCGAGGTCCAGGTGCTGCTGGCGACCGACGCCGCCGGCGAGGGCATCAACCTTCAGCGCGCCCACCTGATGGTGAACTACGATCTGCCCTGGAACCCGAACCGGCTGGAGCAGCGCTTCGGGCGCATTCACCGTATTGGCCAGACCGAGGTCTGCCACCTCTGGAATCTGGTGGCCGAGGAAACTCGCGAGGGCGACGTCTATCAGAAGCTGTTGGACAAGCTGGCGCAGGCGCGCAGCGCGCTGGGCGGTCAAGTCTTCGACGTACTCGGCAAGGTGCAGTTCGAAGGGCGCTCGCTACGCGAGCTGTTGATCGACGCCATCCGCTACGGCGATCAGCCGGAGGTTCGGGCGCGGCTAACTAAAGTGGTCGAGAACGCCTTCGACAAGGAGTCGCTGCGGGAGCTGCTCGAAGACCACGCTCTGGCGCACGATTCCATGGACGCTTCCCGGGTCTATCGCATCCGAGAAGAGATGGAGCGGGCCGAAGCGCGCCGCCTTCAGCCCCACTATGTCGAGTCCTTCTTCCTGGAGGCGTTCAAGCGCCTCGGCGGCGCGATCCGGCAGCGTGAGCCGCGGCGCTATGAGATCACTCATGTGCCGGCGCCGGTGCGCAACCGCGATCGGCTGATCGGCTTCGGCGAGCCGGTGCTGCCGCGCTACGAGCGCATCGCCTTCGAGAAAGCGCTGGTGGCGCCGCAGGGGCAGCCCATGGCGGCCTTCTTGTGCCCGGGCCACCCGCTGCTGAACGCCGTCATCGATATGAGCCTGGAACGCTATCGCGATCTCTTGCGGCGGGGCGCCGTGCTGGTCGACGAGCGCGATCAGGGCACGAGCCCGCGCGTGCTGTTCTTCCTCGAACACGCGATCCAGGACGCAAGCGTCACCAAGTCCGGCGATCGGCGTGTCGTCTCCAAGCGGCTGCTGTTCGTGGAAATCGATGCTGATGGCGCGGCGCGGCACCTCAACTATGCGCCCTATCTCGACTACCGCCCGCTCGCCGAGGGCGAGCCAGCGGCGGAGGCGATCCTGTCCCGGCCCGAGTCCTCGTGGATCGGCCGCGACCTCGAAAGCAAAGCCCAAGCGCACGCCATCGCCCAAGTGGTGCCGGAGCATCTGGCCGAAGTCCGCGACCGCAAGATCGCGCTGCTCGACAAGACCGAGGCGGCGGTCAAGGATCGCCTGACCAAGGAAATCAACTACTGGGACTTCCGCGCCGAGCAACTCAAGGAGCAGGAGCGCGCCGGCAAGGCCAATGCGCGGCTGAACTCCGGCGAGGCTCGCAAGCGGGCGGACGAGCTTCAGGCCCGCCTGCAAAGGCGCATGCAGGAGATCAAGCGTGAGCGTCAGTTGGCGCCGCTGCCGCCCGTGGTGCTTGGTGGCCTCCTAGTCGTGCCCATCGGATTGATACGCGCAATGGGCGGTCAGTCACACGCAACCGCCCAGACGGTGGTCGATACCCAGGCCGCGGCGGCTCGGGCGCGGGAGATCGTAATGGAGGTCGAGCGCGGGCTCGGTTTCGTCCCGACTGATCGGGAGTTCGAGAAGCTCGGCTATGACATCGAAAGCGCCATCCCAGGCACTGGGCGCCTGCGCTTCATCGAAGTGAAGGGTCGTGTCGCGAGCGCGGACACCGTCACCGTGACGAAGAACGAGATCCTCTACTCGCTCAATAAACCTGACGACTTCATCCTGGCGATGGTTGCTTTCGGCGCAGACGGATCGCACGAGGTCCGCTACCTGCGGAGGCCATTCGGCCAAGAGCCGGATTTCGGAGTGACGAGTGTCAACTATGAATTCTCAGAACTGCTAAGGCGAGCGGAGGTGCCTCGATGAAACTTTCACGAGTCGAGATCACGCACTTCCGCTGCTTTGAGTCCCTGCCGATTGCTTTGCAGCCGGACGTCAACATCATCGTCGGAGCAAACGGGGCCGGCAAAAGCAGCGTTCTCGATGCCATCGCGATCGCGCTCTACGAGATTGTCGCCGCGAATGGAGCCGGCGGAAAGCGCCAGCGGACGCTGCAAAGCGCGACCCTCAAGCCGACTGACATCTACATCGACCGAAGTGCCGCAGACCCATCCGTTGGCCGGAAACCCTTTGTGCAAGTCCGGGCGCAGGCGAAAGACCTCTATGCGGTCGGCGAGTTCGCGACCCGACCGCTCTTCCAGGACGACACTGACTCCGCGGCGATGCTGGAGTGGTCCCAACACATCGTTTTCACTCCGCCGAATAGCTTCAGCTATGCGTCCGGGGCTTCTGAACAACTATCTCAGTTGGAGAGATATTTCCGCGCCTTGTGGCAGGAAATAAATACGAGCAGCCCGCAGGCGCTGATCCCTTTGCCTGCGGTCGCTTACTACCGCGCGCGCCGTCGCATCAACGGGATGCCAGAACTCGGCGGAATCTTCAAAAGCGCGCCAGGGAGAGTCGAGGCCTACGTCAACGCGATGGACGCGGGCGCGAGTTTCGCCTCGATGTGCCAGTGGCTCTATCTGCGCGAAAACGAGGAGCTGCGAGCGCGCGCGAGCAAAAGAGCTGCGAAGGCAACCGAGCTTCCCGACCTTCATGCTGTCCGGGAGGTGTTGAAGGCGTCGATCGCGGGTGTGGAGCGCGTCTACTTCGACGGCAACCCGCCGCGCTTGATGGTCGATCTCGGATCGTCCGATGGCGAGCCCCAAGCCATGGAGCTGGGCCAGCTCAGCGACGGCTATCGCAATCTTCTGGCCTTGTTCCTCGATTTCGCGCGCCGGCTCGTGCAAGCCAATCCAACCTGGCCGAACCCGCTTGAGGCGCCCGGCATCCTCCTCATCGACGAGATCGAATTGCACCTGCATCCCAAATGGCAGCAGACCGTCATTCCCAGCCTGCGGTCCGCCTTTCCCAATACGCAGCTCGTCATCGCCACGCACAGCCCTGCTGTGTTGACGACAGTGCGTCGGGAACACATTCACCTTCTCACCTCGGGGCATGAGTTCGAAAGCCTGCCGGCCGACGTCGGCACATACGGCGCCGAAAACTCGCGGGTTCTCGCTGAAGTGTTCGGAACGCACGCGCGCCCGCCTAGGGTCGAAACCACAGAAAAATTGCAGCGCTACCTGAGTTTGGTCGAGGCGCGCCAACAGGGCAGCGAGGAGGCTCGCGCCTTGCGAACGGAACTGGAGGGCGCGCTCGGAAAGAGCGATCCCGATCTACGTCGCGCCGACCTGCGAGTCCGGCAGATTGAGGCGCTGGGTAAGAAATGAAGACGATCACCCGTTCTGCCGAGCCGGCCTGCCTTGCCGGGCAACCCCACGGCCAGGATTGGCGCACGTTCATGCTGACCGCGTGTCACGGTGATCTGCACCAAAACCTGCAACAGGAGCAGAATGGGCTCTGCTGCTACTGCGAATTGGAGGTCGAAGACGGCGACGGGCACATTGAACATATGGAGCCGCGTAGTCGCAATCAGGCGCGGACCTACGACTATTCCAACCTCGCGATCTCCTGCAACGGGGGACACACCGAGCACTGCGGCCATTACAAGGATAATAAGTCGGGCCACTCGTGGGACGCGGGGCGTTTTCTGCCACCCCATGATCCCGTAACTGCGGGGTTATTCGAGTATCTCCTGGATGGAAGCGTTCGAGCGACCTCCAATGATCCGGGAAAAGCCTCTTATCTGATTGATTATCTCGGCTTGGGTTGTTCCCGACTCACGGATCGTAGGCGAGCGCACGCGCGGATTTTGATCGACACTCTGGGCGCTCAGCCCGATCAGGATGTCGTCGACTGGCTGCGGCAAGAATACTTGCAGACAGACGCGAATGACCGGCTGAAGCAATTTTACTCTCTTTCCAAGCAGATACTCGAACCATGACGCGCACCAGACGAAAGCTGATCGAAGTCGCGCTGCCGCTGGATGCGATCAACGCCGCCTCGGCGCGCGAAAAATCCATCCGGCACGGGCACCCGAGCACGCTGCATCTGTGGTGGGCCAGGCGGCCGCTTGCGGCCGCACGCGCCGTGATCTTTGCGCAGATGGTGGATGACCCTTCGTCCTTCCCAGACCTGTTTCCGACCGAGAAGGCGCAGGAGAAAGAGCGCGCCCGCCTGTTCCGCATCATCGAGGAGCTGGTGAAGTGGGAGAACACCACCAACGAAGCCGTGCTGCAAAAGGCGCGGGACGAAATCTGGCAGAGCTGGCGTCGAGCCTGCGCCGATAACGCGGATGATCCCCGTGCGAGCGAGTTGTTCGACCGGCACAAGCTGCCGGCGTTTCATGATCCCTTCGCCGGCGGCGGTGCCTTGCCGTTGGAAGCGCAGCGGCTGGGCCTGGAATCCTACGCGAGCGACCTCAATCCAGTCGCGGTACTGATCAACAAGGCGATGATCGAGATACCGCCCAAGTTCGCGGGAAAGCCTCCGGTCAATCCAATAGCGCGAGCCGAACTTGCGCGGGGCGGTCGATGGAATAGCGCTGGCGCCCAAGGGCTCGCAGAGGATGTCCGCTACTACGGTCAGTGGATGCGCGATGAGGCTGAAAAGCGCATCGGCCATCTGTACCCGAAGATAGAGATCACGGCCGAGATGGCAGCCGAGCGACCGGACTTGAAACGCTATGTCGGTCGCAGCCTTACAGTTATCGCTTGGCTTTGGGCGCGCACCGTCAAGAGTCCAAATCCGGCGTTCAGCAATGTCGATGTGCCGCTTGCCTCCAGCTTCATGCTTTTCGCTAAAGCAGGCAAAGAGGCATATGTGGAGCCGGTGATCGACGGCAGCACCTATCGATTCACCGTGAAGGTCGGCAAGCCGAAGGATCCGGAAACCACGAAGAACGGGACAAAGCTCGCACGTGGAGCAAATTTCCGCTGCTTGATGTCCGGCTCACCAATCGTTGGCGATTACATAAAGGCGGAGGGTGTGGCGGGACGAATGGACGCTCGTCTCATGGCGATCGTCGCTGAAGGTGATCGTGAGCGAATCTATCTGTCGCCAACCCAGGAACACGAGCATATCGCGCGATCTGTGCGCCCAGAATGGGTGCCAGACTTATCAATATCTGGCAGCACCCAATATTTAGGGGTGAAGCCCTACGGAATGAGCAATTTTGCTCAGCTATTTACGGACCGACAGCTCGTTTGCCTGAAGACGTTTTCCGATCTCGCCGGCGAGGCACACGACAGGATCCGAGCTGATGCTGTGAGAGCGGGGCTGCCAGATGACTCCGTGCCATTGCGGGAAGGGGGATATGGGGCGACCGCGTATGCGGAAGCTATTAGCGTGTATTTGGCGTTTGGTATCAGCAAGGAAACAGTATTTCTTGTAACGCTGGCACGGTGGCGATCAGGTGAAGGTAAGTCAGCTCCAGCGTTTGGCCGTCAAGCAATTGCGATGGTGTGGGACTACGCAGACCTAAATCCCTTTGCGGGCGCAGGCGGTGATATTGTTGGCATCTTCGAGGGATTCCGCAAGGCACTCGAAAATGGCCCAGGGAGGCCATATGGCCATGTTCAGCAACTTAATGCGCGTGTTCAGAACTTGAGCGATGCAAAGGTCGTATCTACCGACCCACCGTACTACGACAACGTACCCTACGCAGACCTGTCTGACTATTTCTACGTTTGGCTTCGCGGATCTGTAAGAGCAATCTTTCCTGATTTATTTACCACGCTATCAGTGCCCAAGCGGGAAGAACTTACAGCATTCGCACATAACCATGGAGGGCGAGAACAAGCAGAGAATTTCTTTCTCGTTGGTATGTCGGACGCGATGCGGCGGTTGGCAGAGCAGGCGCACGAGGCTTTTCCGGTCACGATCTACTACGCATTTAAGCAATCGGAAAACGATGACGATACGGGAGTTTCAAGCACGGGCTGGGAAACCTTTCTTGACGCAGTAATCAACGCCGGATTTGCTGTGAATGGCACGTGGCCTATGAGAACTGAGGGCGATACTAGGTTGCGAGGCCAAACCGCCAACGCACTGGCATCATCCATTGTGCTCGTGTGCCGCCCGCGCATTGCGACTGCCCCTTCCGCAACGCGACGCGAATTCGTCGCTGCGCTGAAGGCTGAATTGCCTGCCGCCCTTCGCCATCTCCAGGCCGGGAATATCGCGCCCGTCGACCTCGCTCAGGCGGCCATTGGCCCCGGCATGGCGGTCTATACACGCTACGCCAAGGTGCTCGACACAGAGGGCAAACCCGTCTCCGTGCGCGAGGCGCTGGCGCGGATCAACGAGACCCTCGACGAGGCATTGGCCGAACAGGAAGGCGATTTCGACGCCGATAGTCGCTGGGCGTTGGCCTGGTTCGAGCAGGTCGGCTTCAACGACGGGGAATACGGTGTCGCCGAAACGCTCAGCAAGGCCAAGAACACGTCCGTTGGCGGTCTTGCTCAGGCCGGAATTCTCGACTCCCGACGCGGCAAGGTAAGGCTTCTGAAGCCGGAGGAATTGCCCGCGAGTTGGGATCCGGCGACCGATCCGCGCCTGATCTCCTGGGAAGTGGTGCATCACCTCATCCGCGTGCTCAGCAGCGGCGGCGAGAGCGCGGCGGCCGATCTGGTCGCGAAGCTCGGCGCTCGGGCGGAGCCAGCGCGGGAACTTGCCTATCGGCTTTACACGATCTGCGAACGCAAGAAGCGCGCGGCCGAAGCGCTCGCCTACAACGGCCTGGTCCAAAGCTGGCCTGAGATCGTCCGCCTCGCCCAGGAGGGCGGCAAACCGGCCGGGGCCGAGCCGGACCTTTTCGCTACGGGGGAGCGCTGATCCATGGCCATGACCAATCAGGAGCGTGTGGGCAAGGCGATGGACCTCCTGCGAGCGGGCCTCGCCCCGTTCGTCGAACGCGAGGTGCAAGCGGCCGTGAAGGCTGGGACCGTGCGCATGGACGCCGTGCGTCGCTTTGCCGAAGACCCGATGCTGGGCAGCAAGCCCATCGTGCAATGGGACGTCGCCGGCCTGCTGAAGCTGATGTGGGAAACCTGGAACGACGTGTTCAAGCGCACGCTGGGCTTCGCCGAGCGTAGCCTGGTGAGCGAGTTGCGGGACGTGCGCAACAAGTGGGCGCACCAGAATCCCTTCTCCAGCGACGATGCCGACCGAGCGCTCGATTCGATGGGGCGGTTGCTCACGGCCGTCTCGGCGCCGCAGGCTGACGAAGTCGGCAAGATGAAGATGGAGCTGCGCCGGCTCATCTTCGACGAGCAGGTGCGCGGTGAGAAGCGCAAGGCCGGCGGCTCGCTGATCGAACCGGCGGCGGCCGGAAACCTGAAGCCCTGGCGCGAGGTCGTTACACCGCACGCCGACGTCGCCAGCGGCCGCTATCAGCAGGCCGAGTTTGCCGCCGATCTGTGGCAGGTGCATCTGGGCGAAGGCAGCGACGAGTACCGCAAGCCCGCCGAGTTCTTCCGCCGCACCTTCCTGACGGAGAGTCTGAAGCGCCTTCTGGTCGGCGGCGTTCAGCGCCTGTCAGGCCAGGGCGGCGATCCTGTCGTGCAGCTTCAGACCAATTTCGGTGGCGGCAAGACGCACTCGATGCTGGCGCTCTATCACCTGTTCGGCGGCGCGGCGCCTGGGGAGTTGGCGGGCATCGACGCGGTGCTGGCCGAGGCGGGTGTGAAGACCCTGCCGAAGGCCCGGCGCGTGGTCCTGGTCGGCAACAAGATCTCGCCCGGCAACCCCGTCACCAAGCCAGACGGCACGGTCGTGCGGACGCTGTGGGGTGAGCTTGCCTACCAGCTCGGCGGGGCTAAGGCGTTCGCACGGATCGCGAAGGACGACGAGAAAGCGACCAGCCCTGGCGACGTGCTGCGCGAGCTGTTCGTGGAATACGGACCCTGCCTCGTGCTGGTGGACGAGTGGGTCGCCTATGCGCGCCAGCTCCATGACCAGAGTGACTTGCCGGCCGGCGGTTTCGAGACGCAGTTCACCTTCGCGCAGGCGCTGACCGAGTCGGCGAAGCTCGCCAAGAACTGCCTCCTGGTCGTCTCTCTACCGGCATCCGACACGGCAGGCTCGCCGCACACGCAAGCCGATGACGTGGAGGTCGGCGGCATCCGCGGCCGCGAGGCGCTCGATCGCCTTCGCAATGTCGTTGGCCGCGTTGAGTCGTCGTGGCGCCCGGCGACAGCCGAAGAAGGCTTCGAGATCGTGCGGCGCCGGCTCTTTGAGCCGATCGCCGGCGATATGTTTAAACAGCGCGATCTGACAGCCCGGGCCTTCGCCGACCTCTACCACTCGCAAGCGGCGGAGTTTCCGCAAGAGTGCCGGGGCGGCGAGTACGAAAAGCGCATCCAGGCTGCCTATCCGATCCACCCGGAGATCTTCGACCGGCTCTACACCGATTGGTCGACGCTGGTGAAATTCCAACGCACGCGCGGCGTGCTGCGCCTGATGGCGGCCGTGATCCACAGCCTCTGGGAGAAGGGGGACCGCAGCCCGCTGATCCTGCCCTCGACGATCCCGATCGACGATCCGCGCGTGCAGTTTGAATTGACGCGATACCTCTCGGATAACTGGGTGCCGATCATCGAGAAGGACGTCGACGGCCCTAATTCGCTCCCGCTGCGGATCGACGGCGAAGTGCCCAATCTTGGCAAGCTGTCGGCGACAAGGCGCGTGGCACGTACGATCTACCTGGGTTCGGCGCCGACCACGGCGGCCGCTCATCGCGGGCTGGAGGACCGGCGTGTGAAGCTCGGCTGCGTGATGCCAGGCGAGATGCCGGCGGTTTTCGGCGATGCGCTGCGTCGGCTCGCATCAGCCGCCACCTATCTCTACCAGGACGGACCGCGCGCTTGGTACGCGACGCAGCCGACGGTGACGAAGCTGGCGGAAGACCGCGCCGAGCAGCTCAAGCGTGATCCTGACAAGGTGGCCGCGGAGCTGGAGGAGCGGCTTCGCGCGGACCTCAAGCGCGACGGCGATTTCTCGCGCATCCACCCGATGCCGCGCTCGGGTGCGGACGTGCCCGACGATTACGACGCGCGTCTCGTGGTTCTGCCTGCCGAGCACGCTTACACCAAGGAGAGCGGCAACGCCGCCGAAACGGTGGCGAAGGCGATCCTAGAATCGCGCGGGAACGCGCCGCGCCTCTATCGGAATACGCTCGTCTTCCTCGCCGCCGACAAGGTGCGGCTGCAAGACCTCGATGAGGCCCTGCGCAAGTATCTGGCCTGGTCGTCAATCGTTGCCGAGAAGGAGGCACTCAACCTCGATCCGCACCAGACGCGGCAGGCCGAAACCCAGAAGCAGGCCGCGGACGGAGCGGTGACGGCGCGGCTGCCCGAGACCTATCAATGGCTCCTCGTTCCGGAACAATCGACGCCGCAGGCGCCGGTTGGCTGGCAGGCCTCACGCCTCACCGGTAGCGACGCCCTGGCGATCCGGGCCAGCAAGAAGCTGCGCAGCGATGAGCTACTGGTTGCCAGCCTCGGCTCGACGATCCTACGCAAGCACCTAGACGACGTTCCGCTGTGGCGTGGCGATCATGTCGCAGTGAAGCAGCTCATCGACGATTTCGCGCGCTATCTCTATCTGCCGCGCCTCGCTGGGCCCGAGGTTCTGCTGCAGGCCATTCGGGATGGGCTCGCGCTGTTGACGTGGCGCGCGGATACGTTCGCCTATGCCGAAAGCTACGACGAAGCGGCGTCACGCTATCGCGGGCTGCATGGTGGGCACGGCGTCAATATCTCGGCCGACAGTCCGGGGTTCCTCGTCAAGCCCGACCTGGCCAGCAAACAACTGGACGCTGAGACGCCGTCTCCGGGTAGTCCCGGTCCCACTCCCGGCCCTGGCGGTGGAGGGCCCGATCCTCGTCCCGGCCCCGGCGAAATACCTCCGACTCCGCCGGCCGCTCCACAGCTTCGGCGGTTCCACGGATCGGTGCGAGTGGATTCGACCCGCGTCGGGCGTGATGCCGGCCGCATCGCCGACGAGGTGATCGCTCATCTTGCCGGTCAGGTGGGCGCGGAAGTTACCGTCACCATCGAGATTGAGGCGCGACTCCCCAACGGAGCTACGGATCAACTTGTGCGCACGGTCACTGAGAACAGCCGCACGTTGAAATTCGACAGCCAGGGTTTCGAAACGGAATAGGGGGTCACGCATGGCTGATCGCCTTTCCACCATTCAATCAGCCTTGCGATTCGAGTTCGTTCTGTGACGTCGGCCGTGACTCAAGCTCATTCAACGAATGCGGACGCGGGAGAAGTTCGACCGGCGATCTTTATCAGCCACGCTGCGCCGGAGGACAACGCATTCACGCTTTGGCTCGGCGCCAAATTGGCGGCGCTGGGCTACGAGGTATGGGCGGACGTATTGCGATTGCGTGGCGGCGACGACTGGCAGCGCAAACTCGAGCATGCGCTGCGCGACCGGGCGGCGAAGGTCCTCCTGGTCGCCAACCCTCGAGCGGTCGACAAACAAGGTGTGCGGAACGAAATCCAGATCGCCTCGGACGTAGCGCGCAAGATCGGCGACCAGGAGTTTATCATCCCCCTCCGCCTCGCCCCTTTCGAGGCTCCATTCCTGATCGCCCATGCACAATACATCGACTTCCAACGCGGTTGGGCGGCCGGGTTGGCCGAACTGCTCGGGGTGTTGGGCGAGACCTACAAGGTCCCGCGACAAGAGAGCGATCAGAGCGCGATCTGGCGCGAAGTCCAGCTTGTCCATGCTCGAACAGTTTCGGCCACGCCGGAGCGGCTGATATCGAATTGGCTCGCGATCGAGCAATTGCCCGCCAAATTGCGGTTCTTCGAGTTTCGTGCCGGCGCCGAGCGTGCTGCGCAAGCTCGCATCAAGGATGCGCCCTGGCCGGTCGTGCCGTTTCGACGAGGGTTTCTGACCTTTGCGCGTATGGACGAGCTACAGGACCATTTCGGTCCATCACTGCCATTGAAGCTCCAGGGCGAGCGGCGCCTCGACGGTTTCCTCGAGGACGGGTGGTCGATGTTCGACATCGCGCGCGTCGATGCACGTAACAAGTTCAGCGACTTGGCGAGACAAGCGATTGAAACGGCGCTGCGCGGCCGCGGGCTTAAGGAGTTCGCACTGTCGGGATTCCAGACGGCATGGTGGGCGCCGCTCAATGCCGCACCGACTGGAAAAGTAGCTTTCCGTTGGGCGGACATCTCGGGCTTGCGCCAAATACAGGGGGTTTCGGCGAAACGCCGGATGAACTGGCATTTTGGTGTGAGCGTCGCGGTACGAACGGCGCCGCTTCGGCACGCTCGTGTCATCAGTCGGCTGATCTTCACTGAAGACGGGGAAAAACCCTTCGAAGATCCGGCAAAAATGCACAGGCTCCGCCGGTCCTTCGCCAAGACATGGCGCAACGCGCGTTGGCGCGACATGCTTCTCGCTTTCCTGCATTGGCTCGCGGATGGAGCCACCGAATGGCGCGTTCCGGTGACAAGCGATGAGGCCTTGGTTCTCACGCTACCCCCTGTGACGTGGATGGCGCCAGTGAGCATGCCGCTAGACGCCGAGACCCCCGAGGTGGATGACGATGACCCGAGCGACGATGAAGAAGTCGAGGAGTTCGAAGAAGAGGGGCTCAACGCGCCGTCGGACGCGGAAGACGACGAGCCGTAGGATATTCGAGCCGCGTCTCACCTATCTGCCCGAACCGCAGCTTGAATTTCGGTTCGGGCAGCGGCTCGCCTATCCGCGCGACGGGCTCTTCCTTTACGGTCCTGTGGGCGACACGAATCAAGTGAAATCGATCCGCTATGGCGTGATCGGGACGAGTGATGGCGTGCGTCGGTTTCGCGCCTGGTCTGCGAAGCTCAAGGGCTTCATCGACGTTCCAACGCCCGGTCCACGGTCTCGTGCGGTCGAGCCGCAGCATGTGCCGTTCCCCGGATTCGCGGAAGCATTTCATGCTGATTGGCCGATTGAGCCCGTCGCTGAGGTGGCAGATTTAGATCCGGCCGCAATTGATCGGGCACTACATCTCGCCAATCGCCATGAGGCTGTGCGCTCGACTGTCGACCTGTTTGTCACGCGGCTCATCAGCGAGAACAACCGGCTTGAAAACCCTCCATCGGTTTGGTTCGTGATTATTCCCGAAGCCGTGTATGAACTCGGCCGGCCTCAGTCATCGGTTAGGAAAAGCGAGCGCGTCGAAGGCATAGTGACGATCAGCCAACGGCGGGCACGACAGCTTCAGGTGCAGCCAACGCTGTTTGGCGAGGATGAACGCGAAGCTGAAGTCTACAAATATGCGACGCATTTCCGGCGTCAACTTAAAGCCAGACTGCTCAAGGAGAAGATCGTCACGCAGATCGTGCGTGAGACCACTCTGACGCCTGACGAGTTCCGGCGAGAAAATGGCATGCCAGTCCGCCGCATTGAAGATGCAGCCACCATCGCCTGGAAACTCGGAACGGGCGCGTACTACAAGGCCGGCGGAAAGCCCTGGCAATTGGCCGATGTCCGCCCTGGCGTTTGCTACGTCGGGCTTGTCTACAAGCGAAGTGAATTGACCAGCGACAAGCGACACGCTTGTTGCGCCGCGCAGATGTTTCTTTCGGATGGCGAGGGAGTTGTGTTCCGGGGCGCGCTCGGCCCCTGGTTCCAGACGGATACGAAGCAATTCCATCTCGATCAGGAAGCCGCCAAATCTCTCATCGAGATGGTGGTCGGCGAGTATAAGCGGTTGCATGACGTTGCGCCGCGCGAACTTTTCATACACGCCAAGTCGGCCTTCACGGACGCGGAATGGGCCGGGTTCAGCGCCGGCTGCGGCGAAGGGACCAATCTCGTCGGCGTTCAAATTGCCGAGGCGCGGGACGATCTAAAGCTGTTCCGTCCGGGTGAATACCCGGTGATCCGCGGGACGGCGCTGCAAGTCGGAGAGCGGCATGCATTCCTGTGGACCGCAGGCTATGCGCCGCGCCTTGACACTTATATGGGCCCGGAAACACCGAATCCGATTTCCGTAAAAGTGTTGAGGGGAGACTGTCCGCTTGAGACCGTGCTGAGCGATGTCCTTGGGCTGACGAAGATCAACTTCAATTCGTGCCTTCACAACGATCGTCTGCCAGTGACGATACGGTTTGCAAATGCGGTCGGCGACGTTCTCATATCGGCCCCAATGGACAGCGAACCGAAGCTGCCCTTCAAGTTCTACATCTGAGATGTCGTCGTCTGGCTTGATGAGATGCTGAGGGGACGGTGCTGCGGGCCGGACTCGAAACCGGCTAGTGGATGGGCTTAGTGCACCGAGCCATTACGCCGCTGCCTTCTCGTCACCATCTCGGACCTTTGCTGGCCATGTGTCCTTCCACACCGCCGCAGCCAGAGGCGTCTGTCTATCTGCTCGCCCGCCGCCCATCAAGCTCAGTGAGTCGTCTGAGGCGGGAAGAGAGGCAGTGAGCATAGCGCGCTCGAACGCGTTGTGCTAAGAACGCTGACGGTCTTTCCTTTGTATCGGCGCATAGCGCGCTACAAAGTCGACGGCGTAGAAAATCGACCGATCGTTGTCGATAGACGTTGAAACGTCGCTGAATTCGAAGCGCGCGAATTTTCCTTTGAAATCATAAGCGAAAAATTTTGACGGCTCGATGGTCGGGCTTTGACCGTCAGAAGAAATATTTTGCGCTTAAAAATCAGCGCGTTACGATGCATTGAGAGAATCGAGTGGGAGTGATGGTGGGCAGGCCAGCGGATACGCTGGGATAGACGGGCCTACAATTGGCGATTGAAACGTATCGATAGATGTCGATAGTTGTTGGTCTTTGTCGGGCCGGCAAATAAGCTGTAATTTAAGGCTTGCCGAGCTTAGGTATTTGGTTGATCGCCTAGCGAGCGGCTCCGACTTCTTCGCTAGTTGCTCGGCGCCGGTTCGCGCGACGTCGCGACGATATGGACAGCCGATCACGGAAGCCTTGCCGGCACCTGCAACGGGCCCCGGCGAAATCGAGCTGCCTCCGATTTGGAAAGACGACAAATCTGATATTGGAAGAGACCATATGTGGTCTCCTCCTGCTTCTGTGCGGTCTCGCTCACCTTTAGAGGGCGAGTTGCCCCGTTACCGGAGGAGGCTCAGGGGCGATGGACCTCGCCCCTGGGTTCGGCCTTTCGCCTCGGCAGGGGAACGAGCATGGAGACCCGCTCGCGATAGCGCCGGTAGTGGTCGCCAAATGCCGCCACCAGATCCCGCTCCTCGAACGAAACGCCGAGCAGGACGTAGCCGGTGTTGGCCATGGCAAACAACAGATGGCCAGGCGTCATCATGGGCGTCGCCCACATGGCGATCAGCAGGCCGAGATAGAGCGGATGCCTCACCCACTTGTAGAGCGACGGAGTCTTGAACTCGGGCGGCGGCAGCTTGCTGCCGCGCCAGCGCGCGTAGACCTGCTGCAGCCCGAACAGCTCGAAGTGGTTGATCAGGAAGGTGCTGAGCAGCACCAGGCCCCAGCCCGCCCAGAACCCCGCCTGCAGGACGGCGACGGCGATTGGGTTGGTCGCGGACCACACCACGCCGGCGATCGGGCGCCACAGCCAGAACAGCAGCACGAGTGCCAGGCTGGCGAACAGCACGTAGGTCGATCGCTCGATCGCCGGCGGCACCAGCCGGGTCCACAGGCGCTTGAAGGCGGGCCGGGCCATGACGCTGTGCTGGACGGCGAATAGGCCGATCAACAGCAGGTCTATGGCGACCGCGGCGGGCAGCGAGCCGGTCGTGCCCGAATCGATCGTCCGGGGAACCGGGAGATCGCCGACGAAGGCGATGAGGTAGAGGATCGCGGCGAACGACGTCAGGTAGGCAGCGCCGCCGTAGAGGACGGTGAAGAAGATCATGGGGCTTCCTTTAAAGGGGGCAGGTCGAGGATCGGGTTGACCGGCGTCTTCGCGGCGGCGGGTCATAGGGAGGTAGCGATCGACCCGGCGCTCGTCAGACATGGCCGCGTCGTCCATTCGATAATTTCAGGGAAACGCCGTCAGCGGGTCGATCACGGTTACGGCCTCATGGACCCTGGTGATGGGAAAGCCGGCAAGGCGCGAATGTTCACGAACGCTTTCGTCGCTTGCGGCGAGGTAGATGCAGAACGTGTGGTCGGCGGTGATGTAGGAGTGCACCCACTGGATGGCTCCGGCCAGTTTGGCGACCGCGCCGTTTGAGGTGGCAGCAAGTTCCTTGTACTGGCTTTGGCTCAGGCTGCCGACGCCGGGGATGTGGCGTTCGATCACGTAGCGTTTCATTGGTTCAATGTCCCTTCGTGTTGCATTCAGTGAATGGTGCGGCCGTCAGCCCTTGGGCAGATAGGCGATGGTGCCGGCGAGATCGGTATCGTCGATCAGATGAAGCCGGCTGTTGCTGCCGCGCCGGCGGGCCGCGGCGAACGGCGCGTATTCGGTATCGTTGGCAAAGGCCATGACGGCGTCGGCCGAGGGAAATTCGATGAGCACCATCATGGTGGTGTCCAGCGGCTCGCCCTCGAGCGTCTTCACATTGCCGCTGCGGGAGAGGTACTTGCCGCCGTGCTTGTGCACCAGGCCATGCACGGATGCGGCATAGCCCGGCACCCAATTGTTGTCGGTCACCTTCACATCGGCGATCAGGTAAATTGGCATTTGTTGTCCCTTGCGGTTAGTTTCCGGCAGCGGTTGCTTGAACCGGCTTTCGGTTGCGGGCGGAAACTAGGGCGGGACAGGCACGGGCGTCAGAGAGGGTTTTGCCAGGAACGATCCTTTTGTGCCAATTTCTGGGGCGGGAATGGCCGACACTCACACCGATACCATCGAGGCACTGATCCTCGCTTTGCCGGAATCCGCCGGGTCCGCGATCTATGGCCTGGTCGATGTTTTTGCGTCGACCGGAACGCTATGGCTCGAGCTTGTCGGAGACGAACCCAGCGGGCGCCTGATCCGCCCCAGGATCATTTCACTCTCGCGCGATCCGTTTCGGTGCGGCAACGCCATTCCGGTTACGCCGGACTTGTCGATTGCGGAGGCGCCCCGTGCAGACATCATCGTCATCCCGGAGCTATGGCTTGCGCCCGATGACCACTTGAAGGATCGCTATCCGGAGGTGAAGGAATGGCTTCGCCGCTGCCATCGGGGCGGCAGCACAATCTATTCGGCCTGCTCAGGGGCAGTGCTTCTCGCGGCGTCCGGCCTGCTCAACGGCAAGGCGGCGACATCCCATTGGGGCTATGCGGATCTGTTCCGCATCGGATTTCCGGAGGTCCGGTTCATTCCCGAACCGAACATCTTATTCGCCGACGAGAGCGGGCGCATCGTGACGGCGGGCGGCGCCACGGCTTGGCATGATCTCGCGATCCACATCATCTCGCGCCATTGCAGCCCGGGCGAGGCGCTGCACATCGCCAAGGTCTATCTCCTGCAATGGCATGGCGACGGCCAATTGCCGTTCGCGAGCTTGGTTCGGCGTCAGGCACACGCGGACTCGGTCGTGCGTCGGGCGGAGGACTGGCTGCGGACGCATTATCGCGAGCCGCAGGCGGTCGCAGGCGTGGTGGCGGGATGCGGGATTCCCGAGCGCAGTCTGAAGCGCCGCTTTGCGGCTGCCACCGGATCGACGGTCATCGGCTATGTGCAGAATCTTCGTGTTGAGGAAGCCAAGCGGCTGCTCGAGAGCGGCGAAATGTCAGTCGACGACATCGTGGCGGCGGTAGGCTACGAAAACCCGGCATTCTTTCGCAAGCTGTTCAAGCGGTGCACCGGTCTTACGACAGGAAACTATCGCCGTATGTTCCGCCCAATCTACGATGCGGCTCGCGTCCGCTAGGGTCATCAGAGCGGAATTGAGTGCTATTTCGGGATCCGGGCTGGCCGGTGGAGTGGATCGTGCTATCGTCGTTGGCGGCTTTTTCAAGCGGACTACGCATGCAATCTGGTCGGCGAGTCCCAAAAATTGACCGATAGACGCCGATAGTCGCTGAAAACGACAAGATCACGGACCGCCGAAATTTGCCTTCGAAATCAAGAGCGCTGATTTCTGACGGATCGTGGGACGGTTCTCGGAATGCCTAGGAAAAGTTTGCACTGAAAATCAGCGCGTTACCATGCGTGAGATAATCGAGTGGGAGTGAAACTGCATCATCAACGGGCTATCGCCCGCTATCGCGAATAACGTCCACAAGATCGAACGGCCCGTACCGTCCTTGATAATTGCTACGTCTGCGCGCCGCCTTTGCGATCAATGGCGAGCGCACGGCCAAGCCCGTATCCGATTTGCCGCTATTAGTGCTTTGGGAGCAGCCACGAGAAGGCATGCCGCAGAAAGGATTCGCCGTCCGTTCGGACAATCTCTCCGTGCGCCACGACGACATGCTCGGGATGTTTTCCGATTAACTCGCGGATCTTGGGGCGCGCGCTTGCGCGGTTGCGGAAACTGATCCGATAGTCGATGGGCGGATAACCCCACCCCTCGACCATTTTCGAGAGCCTTGCGATCGGCCGCATCCACCAAGGCCAATGGCTTTTCAGGAACCGCTCGCTGAAAGTCTGCGACAGGTCGGCAATGATAGCGGTGCGGGACGCGCGGTGAAAGAAGATCAATTCGTCCAGAAAAGGCGAATTGGTGAAATAGAATTGGTCGATCTGCCCGTTCCATTCGGCTGGCGGATCGTCGGCCAGCGTCCCGGAAAAACGGAGTCCCCCGCACTTGGCGATTGTCGACGCCGTTGCCCACAAACTGGCGTCCGGAAATGCGGCCTGCCAGTCGGCTAGAAACAGATAGTGCAGCTTGTTGGGGCTGACGATATGCCGGACGGGTCCGAGCGGCCGAATCTCGTCCTCAATCGCGGCCGTTCTTTCAATCGGCGACCATAACCACAGCCCGCCATCGGCAAGACGCACGATGACCATGCGTGTGGGATAATCGAAGCCTTTGAAAGAGACGACTCCGCCATCCGCAAACCACAGGTCGGGTCCCAACGATTCCAGCATAGTCGCTTATCTAGGTTGCCGGATGGACGCTTTCCACCGTTCCAAAATACTATTCATCCCATTCGACGCTGGTCGACGCGCGCCAAGGCATCGAGCGATTTCAAGGTTTTGCCGTCGCTCGGCCGAAACACGCCGCGGCGGACAAGCCGGACTGCTCGGAAACCGCGGTATCATGGGTATGCCGTTCGTGCAGACAAGTTACACCGAGAAAAAAGCATAATATCGGAAAGCCAGGGCAATCCATGCTGTTCTCATCGACGATCCCCGAGTTGCCATGAGGTGCCAGTTCCGAACCTGTGGCGACTGGAAGAAACGGATTGGGCGCAGCGGAAAAGGTCTGCCAGCGGATGAAAGCCTTGTCGTCCGGGCCATCGTGAGGCCAAACGATGCTGGAATGTTCGAGCCGAGCTGAATATAAGCTCTCGCAGCATCGCAAATGCCGGCGTAGCACAGCGGTAGTGCAGCGGTTTTGTAAACCGAAGGTCGGGAGTTCGATCCTCTCCGCCGGCACCATTTTCCTTTCCATATCTCTCCATCAAGCTAACCGCACCCGAGGAGAGCCCGCTATCTCGCAGGCGAAGCCGGTCAGGCCGAGTCGGTGATCGAGCACGCCGAGAGTGTCCCCACCTACCATCCGAGACCCTTCGGGCATGACCACGGTTTCTGCGGGCGCTTGTCCGCCAATGAGCAGGCCCCTCTGCAATCGCTCGCTGATCGCGCCCTTTCGCCGCGAATTTGCGGCGGTCGGGCTATCTTTGTGACGTCCCGATCTGTGTGATCAAGATCACGGTTGGCCATCTGTTGCCGGACTACACAGATGCCACGGAGGGAATGGTTCTTCCGAGACAACAGACGGAGACCGGTAATGACGAGCGGAATGCGCGACCTCACGATCGACGAGCTGGATTCAGTCAGCGGCGGCACGGTCCATACCGAGGTCAGGAAAACGACGCTGATCGATGTGAACGGGAAGGGAATTCTGGCGATCGGAACCGTCAGCATCGATGGCGGCCCGGCGCTGCCGTCGGCGGAATGGATTCCGCTGAAATAAGCAACTCCGGCTTCATCCCCACACCGATCAACACGCACAAAGATCAGCAGACGGGAATATGTCCGTCGCGAACTTAAAGGAGATTGACAATGACGAATTCCGGCATGCGCGAATTGACGATGAATGAGCTCGATGCGGTCAGCGGCGGAGAGGTCATGGCGCAGGGTACGGTCATCAAGATTTCGATGGACAAGGGTACGCTCACCGTCGGCTATATCAGCACCGGCGGTGGCCCGACCCTGCCGTATGCGAAATGGCAGCCCAAGTAAGAAGACTTGGTTGAGAGAGCCTCGACCCGATCGGGGGTCGGGGCTTTCATGCGCGTGCGATTCGGCTCCACTCAAAATCGTAAACGACTCCTGAATCCCCACAGGCTTGCCGGAAAAATATCGACCGGGACTCAAGCGATGGAATCGCCTGATGGTCCTGTCATGGACACGATGCCGACACCGGCGACCGACGGCCTGCAGCTCGCGCTTGCCATCGCATTATTTGCGGCCTGCTCGGTGAATGTGGTTCTGATCAGCTTCTGGCTGTAGCAGGAACCCCGACCTCGTCCGCCCCGTTAACATTTCGATAGCGGAATGCTTCGCAATTGATTGCCGGCTCAGGCTTGCACATTAGGCTTACCGGCAGTTTCGGCAGCGGCTTTAACCCTTGCCGACATCGGTTCGATTAGGGTCGGCGAGAAACCGGACCCTTGTAATGCGTATCGGATTTGGACTTGCGCTGGCTCTTGTGATCGGGACGTCGTTGACGGCTCTTGCCGACAGCGGGCCGGTGATCGTGATTCCCGGCCGTCCCGGCGTTCCGATCATGATCAACGGCATCGACGCCTCCTATGCGGTCGTCGAAGGCGACTGGGGCCTCGCCCGAAGGATTCACGTGCAGCCCACGGTGTATGGCGGACGCTACATCGATCCCGAGCCGCACGTCGGTCATTATTATCCGAGCCTCGGTCAGCGGCCCGGTTACGGTCGCCTCGAAATTGAACCTCCGGCGAACCGCAAGCTGCCGCCGCGCGCCGAAAGTTTTCATCAGTCCTGGTCGGCGCGCTCCGATCCGACGCCCGCGCAGTCCGATATTCCGCAGACGCCTCCTGCGATCATTCTCGCACCCGAGATCGGACCCACGGGCCCGGCGCAGGATTTTCAGCACCGGATTCCGCCGTTTCGAAAGCCCGGACCCTAGAATCAACTTCAAGAAAATCAGGCAAAGCAGGAGAGAGTAAATGCGTCAGATGATTTCAGGATTGGTCGCCGCGGTTGCCGTGGTGGCGGCAAGCGCCGTGCCCGCCATGGCGTGCGGCGGTTTGTTCACCAGCGGAGGATGTTCGCCCTGCGCGGCTTACAGCCCATGTGCGCAAGGCTATTATCCAGGCTATTACGGCGCTGGATACGGCATCGCCGCCTACGAACGTTTGCCGTCTCCAACGCAGTACTATTATGTCAATCAGGGGCCGGCTTTCAGCGGTCCGGGCAACTTCGCACCGGTGCCGACCTATCAGGAAGCCGCCGTATCCGGATGGAATGCCTACCGCCGCCCTTATTACTACCCCTACGACGGCGGCCGTTACGCTCATGCCATGCATCACTACTATGACGGCGCGCCAGTGACCGGCCCGGTCGTCTACAGCTATCGCTGGCATCATGCTCACCGCGGGCATCGCCATAGCTTTCGGTACGGCCATGCCGCACACCATCATGGCCATATCCACGGTCCGCGGCATCATCACCACGGCCATCATCATCCGGCGGCGCCCCATCATCACTGATCGGTCCGCTTCTTAAAGAGACGCCCGTTCGCACAATTGCGGTGCGAGCGGGCGTTTTTCGTGCCGTCAGAGCCTTCCCGCTTCTGTTGGAATCAGAAGCGGGGCTCCATGATTTTGATTTGACGCGTTTTCTTCATGCGAACCGGTATCCACTTCGCTCGAAAATGCTCTAGCGCATCAGGCCGAGACGGCTGGCGCCGATATAGAGCGCCAGCACCGCGGCGTTCGAGACGTTGAGGCTCTTGATGTCGCCGGGCATGTCGAGACGCGCGACCGCGCTGCATGTTTCGCGTGTCAGTTGCCGCAGACCCTTGCCTTCGGCGCCGAGCACCAGCGCCAGCGGTTGCCGCAACGGGATGGCGGCCAGATCCTCGCCCCCGGCGCTGTCGAGGCCGACGGTCATGAAGCCGCGGTCGTTCAGTTCGGTCAGCGCCCGCGCCAGGTTCTGCACCAGCACGAGCGGCACAAGCTCCAGTGCGCCGGAGGCGGATTTTGCCAGCACGCCGGTGGCCTCGGGACTGTGGCGCGCCGTGGTGACGATCGCCTTTACTGCAAAGGCCGCCGCTGATCGCATGATCGCGCCGACATTGTGCGGATCGGTGATCTGATCGAGCACCAGCACGATGCCTTCCTGCGCCAGCGTGTCGATATCCGGCGAGGGCAGGGGGTCTGCTTCGGCGAGCAGCCCCTGATGCACCGCGTCAGGTCCGAGGCGCTGGTCGATCGTAGCTGGACGCACGATCTCGGGTATGATCCGCGTGTCGATGTTTTCATCCGCGAGCCGCCGCGCTGCGTTCTCGGTGAGCAGCAGCCTTCGGATCGTCCGCCGGGGATTGGCCAGCGCTGTCGTCACCGTGTGCCAGCCGTAGAGGATCGCCGGTTCGTCGGCTCCGGCCTCGCGCCGCCCATTTCGGGCCGAACCCCGTCCCCGGGGGCTTTTCCGGTTGCCGGCCTTTCCGGCGCGGCCGTCTCCCCGTGGCTGGGAAACCCTCCGGAATCGCGGTCCTCGATCACGATCGCTCATGCGTGCTTGTCTCACGGGCCTGAAACAATGGCAATTTCCACCGTTGGATGCGCGGAAGCCTTTAATCCCGGACGCTCTCGGTTGACTTTGCCGGGCCGCTTCGCTCATAAACGCGCGCAACCGTAGGCCCGGTATCCGGGCAGGTGCCTTCAATGTCATCCGCGGTCGGTTCGGCCACCTTTCAGTGGGTGACATGCGATGGCGTTGCGGGGGAGTGTCCCGAGTGGCAAAGGGAGCTGACTGTAAATCAGCCGCCTCATGGCTTCGTAGGTTCGAGTCCTACCTCCCCCACCAATTAATATAGATATATCAATTAGATATCATATAGGGACGGATACTGCCGATAGGTGAGTTCATGTTTGCTCCTGCCGGGTGCGGGCTGGGCACGGACATTTATCGGCTACTGTCCGTCACCGTTCGCGGCCATCCGTAATTACCGATAGCCGCAGACTCATCCGTGCGGCTACGGGCTCGGTTGCTCGATCATCCAGCCGGTGGCTTGAGACCCAATCTCCTTCAGCTTCAAGGAGAGTCCCGGGTTTCGTTTTTGGCCTTTATGCGGCCCGTTTTTCCAGCGTGGATTTCGTTGCGAACTCGCGGCCCGCGATGTCACCGAGTGCCGAAGGTGATCGGCATCGGGTGTAATCCTCCTTCCGTGAGCCGATGGCGCTGCGCGCTTCGATCATGGCGAGCAACAGGACGCGCTGCCCGTCGGTGTCGATGCTGAACAGTCATGCGCGACGCTGGCTTACCTATGCACATCGCAGGAGGGAGCCGTGGCCTTTCGTTTCGCATCGCCATTTTTTGGCGACCTCTTCAGGCTCGAACAGGCGCAGGTTTTGCGAACGCCGACTGCCCATTTTTGTGCCAATTTCAGCAGCGAGCATGCTCACGAGTCGGGATATGTAAGATTGGTTACGCGGCAGCGGGCACCCGCGGTAAATGGGGAATCGAATGGTGGATCGTTTGACGTCGGCGAAATCTATCGCCATGCGCCGTTGGGTGCTTTTAGCCGTGGCGGTGTTCGCAGCGATGGCCGTATTGATCGTACCGATCGCCGACGCCACAGCGAAACAGGCACGCCACGCGCAGCCCAGCGAGACCGCGGCGCCACGCGAAGCGGGCGAGCCAATCATGGCAATCGTGTCGATCAAGAGCCAGCAGATCACGTTCTATGACGCCGACGGCTGGATCCTGCGCGCGCCGGTTTCGACCGGCATCAAGGGGCGCGAAACGCCCGCCGGCGTCTTCGCCATCGTCGAGAAGGATAAGGACCATCACTCGACCATGTATGACGATGCCTGGATGCCGAACATGCAGCGCATCACCTGGAACGGCCTTGCGTTGCATGGCGGACCGCTGCCCGGGCATGCTGCCTCACACGGCTGTGTGCGAATGCCTTACGGCTTTGCGGAGAAACTGTTCAACAAGACCCGGATCGGGATGCGAGTGATCATCTCGCCGGATGATGCTGGCCCGGTCGATTTTTCCCACCCGGTGCTGTCGCTCTTCGTGCCGAACGCAGAGGTCATCGCAGATGGCCCGGCAAAGGTCGAGACGCTCTCACGCGGGGCCGCCGAGGCCGCGACGATGGCCGCCGAGACCAGGAAAGCTGCCGCGACTGCGGTTCGGGAGTCGGCGCTGCTCGCGGCGCTTCTGCGCAAGATGGAACGACTCAAGACGCGGGCCGACGCCGCACTCGCATCCGCCGACAAGGCGCTGGCCGCAGCCAAGACCGATCAAGCCAAAGCGAAGGCCGAGGACCGAAGGCAAAAGGCTGCTGCCAAGGCAGCGGAAGCGACGGCCCGGTTCGATACCGCCAAGGCGGACGCGTCCTCGAAACTCGACGCGGCCAGCGCCGCAAAAGAAGCGGCCAGGATGGCTCAGGCAAAAAAGGCCGACACCGCGAAGGCGGCGCTTGACGCAAAGCTCGCGCTCGAGCCGGTTTCGATCTACATCAGCCGTGCGACGCGAACGCTTTACGTTCGACGCAACACGCATAAGCCGGCGCCGGATGGGGGCGGCGAGGTCTTCGACGCGACCATCGAGGTCCCGGTTTCAATCCGCGATCCCGGCAAACCGATCGGCACCCATGTGTTCACGGCGGTGGCGCGTAACGACGCGGGCCTGCGCTGGACCGCCGTTACGATCGAGAATGCGGACAGCGCCAAAGATGCGCTCGACCGCATCACGGTTCCGACGGACGTCCTTCATCGCATCGCCCTGACCGCCTTGCCACGAAGCTCGATCGTCGTCTCCGACGAGCCGCTGAGCAAGGAGACCAACTATCGTACCGAATTTGTTGCGGTACTGAGCGACCAGCCCCAGGGCGGCTTCATTACGCGCGAGCCGAGCGAGGTGCTCATGGCGGACGACAACAACTGGAGCGCCCAACAGGACGACGACGGCTTCGGCTTCCTTCCCCGCCAGCGCAATCCAAATCCTCAGCCGAGCAATACGCGCCGGGGCGGCGGCCAGTTCTTTTTCCCGGTGCAGGGAGGCTGGTGGTAAGACGCGGCCCGCCGCGCGTCAGCCCGGTTGCCTGCTAAAAAACAAGACCTTGTCAGGTAATGCCGGCTGCAGCGAATTCGCTCCGGTCCGTTTACTCTGGCGAGGCTGACGGCAGAAACGGGCATGAGGCGCGCCAGCAAGCCGCGGCTTGTCTTGATGTGTGTCAATTCGCCTTTGATGCCCACGCCATATCTCGTAGAGTGGTGCGCGGGTTTTGGAGCGAGTTATGATCAAAGACATCATTCTTCATCTGGAACGTGACCCCTCCCGGGATATCGTTCGCGATTTCGCCGGCTCGATGGCCGAAACTTTTGCCGCGCATCTGACGGCAGTTATATTCAAATTCGCGACGAATATTCCTGCAGATGCGATCGCCGATCTATTTTCCGAGAGCGCAGCAGAGGCGCGCGGTGCGATTGATCGTTTTGATCTGGCCATGAAGCGCAACGATCTTTCGGCTGAATCGCGGCTTATTCTTGGAACGGCGAAGACGTTTTCGGAAATGGCGCGGTGCTCCGATCTAAGCATCGTCATGCAATCGGACGACAATAACGGCGTCAATAACACCATTCTGATCGAGGCGGCGCTGTTCGAGTCCGGTCGGCCGCTGATCGTTGTTCCCAGCACCCAGAAGGATGGGTTGAAGCTCGACCGGGTTGTGTGCTGTTGGGACGGAAGTCGTACTGCGGCGCGTGCCATCAACGATGCGTTGCCGCTCCTGAAGAAAGCCAGCGCCGTCGAAATATTTATCGTTGAAAATGAAAAGACCGCGAATGAACAGGTGCTTCGTGGAACCCAGATCGGCCGGCATCTCGCTCGACACGATATCAAGGTCGAGGTGAAAACGACGCCTGCTGCTGACAGTGACGTGGCACATGCGATTCTGTCCCACGTTGCTGACGGCGCAACGGATCTGCTTGTGATGGGCGGCTATGGACATTCCCGCCTTCGTGAATTTGTATTTGGCGGAGCGACACGTGGAATCCTGTCGGCGATGACGGTCCCTGTTTTCCTGTCGCACTAGCGCCTTTCCGCCTCCGGCGGAATCAGAAGCGGGCTCTATGATTTTGGTTCGACACGTTTTCTTTACGCGAACCGATTTCCACTTCGCTCGAAAGACGCCCCAGGAGCGGCATCAGATTGAGCAAACCGTTATGCCGGGCATCCGCACCCCATGCCGGGCATCCGCACCGTGAAGGTTCGCGCGACGATCGCGGCTCACCCTCGCAAATCACGCCCGTCGGGTCGGGCGGTCTCCTCTCAGCACGACATAGATTGCCGGGATCACGAGCACGGTCAGCGCCGTCGATGATGCGAGGCCGAACAACAGCGAGATAGCGAGTCCCTGGAAGATCGGGTCGGCGAGGATGACGGCCGCGCCGATCATGGCGGCGATCGCGGTCAGGAGGATCGGCTTGAAGCGGATCGCGCCCGCTTCCAGCAGCACGTCGGTCAACGGCCGGCCGGGCCGGCGCGCGTGGCGGATGAAATCCACCAGCAGGATCGAGTTGCGCACGATAATGCCGGCGAGCGCGATGAAGCCGATCATGGATGTCGCGGTGAAGGGCGCGTTGAACAGCCAGTGACCGAGCATGATGCCGATGAAGGTGAGGGGAATCGGTGTGAGGATGACGAGCGGCAACTTGAAGGAGCCGAACTGTGCCACGACGAGGATGTAGATTCCGAGGATCGCCACCATGAAGGCCGCGCCCATGTCGCGAAAGGTCACCCAGGTCACTTCCCACTCGCCGTCCCAAAGCAGGGTCGGATGCGTTTCGTCGTCCGGCTGGCCGTGCAGCGTGATCACGGGCTTCGGCAGGTTGCCCCAGTCGATCCGGTCGATGGCATCGCGCACCGCGAGCATGCCATAGATCGGTGCTTCATAGGCGCCGGCGAGTTCCGCCAGCACCATTTCGGCGGCGCGGCCGTTGTGCCGGAAAATGGGATAGGACGCCGGCTCACGGGTAATGCTGACAACATCGCCGAGTTCGACCACTCCACGGCCACCGGGAAGCGCGTTGGCGGGCACCGGCGTTGTCAGCGCGCGTGCGTCCATCACGGCGTCCGTCTTGGGCAGCGCGAGACGGATAGGGATCGGATAGCGTCCGCCGCCGCGCTGGGAATAGCCCACCGTGGTGCCGCCATAGAGATCGCGCAGGGTGTCGTAAACGTCCGATTGCTCGACCTTGTAATATTCGAGATTGTCCTGATTGATCGCGACGCGCACGCGCTCAGCCTGGTTGTGATAGCTGTCGTCGACGTCGACGATGAATGGCACGCTCTTGAACGCCGTGCGAACCTTGTCGGCCACCGCGCGCCGTGTGTCCGGATCGGGGCCGTAGATCTCCGCGAGCAGCGTGCCGAGCACCGGCGGCCCCGGAGGCGGTTCGACCACCTTCACCACGGCGCCCTTCGGCAGGTCGAGACCTTTCAGGCGCTGCCTGAGTTCAAGCGCGATGGCATGGCTGGCGCGCGCGCGGTCGCCTTTCGCGAGCAGGTTCACGGCAATGTCGCCCTGCTCAGGACCGGAGCGGAGATAATAGTGCCGCACCAGTCCGTTGAAATCGAACGGCGCACTCGTGCCGGCATATGTCTGAAACGATACGATCTCCGGCACGGATGCCAGGCGATCGACCATCGCCTGTAGCGTCCGGTCGGTATCCTCGACGGACGAGCCTTTCGGCAGGTCGAGCACGACCTGGAGATTGGCCTTGTTGTCGAACGGCAGCAGCTTCACCGTGACGTGCCTGGTGTAGATCAGTCCGAGCGAGGCCAGCGTGGCAAAGCCGACGACCAGAAGAAAAGTCCAGGACCGCCAGCGGGCAGCGAGGATGGGCCTTGCGACCGCAACGTAAATGCGGCCGAGACGTCCGCCGCCTGCATCCTCGTGGCCGCCGCCGGCATGGCCGCCGCCGAATTTCATCATCAGCCACGGCGTTACGATGACCGCGACGAAGAACGAGAACAGCATCGCGGCCGAGGCGTTGGCCGGGATCGGGCTCATATAAGGCCCCATCATGCCGGACACGAACAGCATCGGGAGCAGCGCCGCCACCACCGTCAGCGTCGCGACGATGGTCGGATTGCCGACCTCGGCGACCGCGTCGATCGCGGCCTGCGCGCGCGAGCGGCCGTCGCGCATCGCCCAGTGGCGGGCGATGTTCTCGATCACCACGATGGCGTCGTCCACCAGAATGCCGATGGAGAAGATCAGCGCGAACAGGCTGACGCGGTTGAGCGTGTAGCCCATGATCCAGGAGGCGAACAGCGTCAGCAGGATCGTGGTGGGGATCACCACCGCAACCACCAGCGCTTCCCGCCAGCCGATGGCGACGGCGACCAGCACCACGATCGATACCGTGGCGAGGCCGAGATGGAATAACAACTCGTTGGCCTTCTCGTTCGCCGTCTCGCCGTAGTTGCGCGTGATCGTCATTTCGACATCCGTCGGGAAGATCTGGCCGCGCGCCTGCTCCAGCCGCCGCACGATCTCCTCGGCGATGACCACCGCATTGGTGCCGGGACGCTTGGCGATGGCGAGCGAAACGGCGGGCGCGCGTTCAAGGCCGGTATCCGCCGTCTTGCGGATGTCGGTGACGCGGTTTTCGGCCGGCGAGGTCGCAAGCACGACATTGGCGACGTCGCGGACATAGACCGGACGGCCGTCTCGCGCCGTGAGCAGGATGTTGCCGATCTCGGGCAACGCCTGCAGGGTCTGCCCGGCGACGATCGCGCGCTGCTGCGTGTTCTCCCGCACCGTGCCAATGCGGAACGAACGGTTGGCGCCTTCGATCTTGGCGGCAAGCTGCTGAAGGGTGATGCCGTAGAGCGAAAGCTTGTCCGGGTCAGGTTCGACACGAAACTGCTCGGGCTGCTCGCCGACGATATAGGTGAGGCCGACGTCGGGCAGCTTGGAGACCTCGACCTGCAGCTCACGGGCGAGCCGCGTCAGCCCGTTCGCGCTCCATCGGGACGCAGCCTCTTTCGTCGGGCGGAGCGTGACGACCACGATCGCCACGTCGTCGATGCCGCGGCCGACGATGAGCGGCTCCGGAATCCCGATCGGGATCCGGTTCATGTTGGCCCGAACCTTCTCGTGCACGCGAAGAATGGCGGCGTCCGAACTGGTGCCGACCTTGAACCGCGCCGTCACCACGGTGCCGTCGTCCTGGGTCTGCGAGTAGAGGTGCTCGACGCCATCGATGCTCTTGACGATCGTTTCCAGCGGCTCGGTGACGAGCTTCACGGCGTCCGCGGCCTTCAGCCCGTTGGCGGTGACATGGATATCGACCATGGGTACGGATATCTGCGGCTCTTCCTCGCGCGGCAGCGAGATCAGCGCCACGAGCCCGAGCGCAAGGGACGCGAGCAGGAACAGCGGCGTCAATGGAGAAGCGATGAAGGCGCGGGTGAGATTGCCGGCAAGTCCGAGCTTCATGGCAGCACGATCCGGTCGCCGTCGTGCAGGCCCGTGAGAATCTCTGTGCGCCTTTGGCCGTCCTCTTCGACGGCCTCGCCGAGAATGACGGCGACGTCCATTCCTCCGGCAGGCGTGACAAGGCGCACGTAGTCGATGCCATGAATGGTCCGGATCGCCTGAGGCGGGACGGCGAACACCCTGCGCTTGCCGACCGGGATCGACACCAGCGTGCGCTCGTTGACGAAATAATCGCCGATCCCTTCGACCTCGACATCCGCGATCACGCGCCCATCGACGATCTCCGGATAGACCTTGACGATGCGGCCGCGATGCGGAGCGGAGCGCCCGTCTGGCGCGGTCGAGAGTCCACGAGCGCCGACCAGCACGTCGGAGCCCTGTACAATTTCTCCCGCGTGGCGCTCCGGCAGCGATAGCCGCAGGTAATATGGCCCCGGCGCGATACGGGCGATGTCCTCGCCAGGCAGGATAACCGAACCGGGCGTGACGGGGACGGTGAGCACCCGGCCCGTTGCCGGCGCGAAGACGGTGCCCTCGCGCGCACTCTGTTCGATGACGGTCTTCTCCGCCTTGGCCGCCGCAACCTGGTTGGTTGCGACCTCGAACTGCATCTTGGCCTGATCAAGGTTGACCTGCGTGCCTGCTCCGCTCGCCCGGAGCTGCTGCGCCCGCTCGAGCTGGACGCGTGCATTGGCGAGCTGCGAGTTGAGCGCCTCGACCTTCGCATCGGCAGCGTTGAGCTGGAGCGCGAGCTTGTCGTCGACAATGACGGCGATGTCCTGTCCTTCCTTGACCTCGTCGCCCTGGCTGATGCGAAGCTCTCGAACCGAGCCACCGATGCGCGCGCGCGCCGGCACCACGATGCGACTCTCGACCTGGCCGAACACGGCCTTCATCTCGGGAATCGTTGTGGCCTTGACGACGAATTCGCCGGCCTCGGCCGCCGTCGCGCCGGCGATCGCGGCGCCGGCGAGGACGGCTGTCAGGAAGCGCAAAATTGGTCGATGCATGAGCCTGCAGCTTTCACGGAGCGATCACGAGTTTCGCCCGACCATCGGATGGAGAAGGCCTCGTCGTTATTTAAATGCGACGCCGGCCGGACAGCCGAGTTTCCTGAAGACCATGGCCGCGGGACAAAAGCCTGTGACCGACGCCTGGATCAGGTTCACCCCGACGAAGATCGTGAGCAGATACCACCAGGGCGACACGTAGAATCCGAGCCCCAGCGAGACGAGAACCATGAAGCCGGCGAACATCATCACGGCGCGATCGATCGTCATTGTCGTTTCTCCTCTGCTTCAAGACTGCGCCTATTCGGCCGTCTCCACGTGAATTTCCTTCAGCTTCTTGATCCCGAGCATGTCGAGGACGAGGTTTTCGTAGAAGGTCTCGGCCTTGCCCTGGCGAACCTTGCGCAGGAAGTATTTTTCAAAGCCGATCTTGGCGGCGTGGACCCATTTGCCCTGCGACGACCAGTTGACGTTGCGCGGTGGGATCTGCGGCTGCGCGACGAAAGCGATGCCGTCGTCGCCGAAGTCGGCGAGGCAGACCGCGTTCCAGGTCGCGACCGCCTTCGGCTGCTCGCCCTTGAGAAGCGAAGCGATGTTCTCCGCCGTAGCGGTGACCATGGATTCGATCATGAAGCCGGTCTTCGGCACGCCCACCGCCAGCGGCGTCTTGCCGACCGGCGGAATGGCGACGCAAACCCCGACGCCGAAAACGTTCGGGAAGGTCGGGTTGCGCTGGTGCTTGTCGATCACGATAAAGCCGCGCGGATTGGTCAGACCCTCGACGCCATGAACGGCCGAGACGCCCCGGAAGGCCGGCAGCAGCATCGAGAAGGCGAAGGGCAGTTCGTGCGTCGCCTTGACCGAACCGTCGTCGTTGACTTCTTCGACGACGAGCTTTTCGGCATCCACCTTGGTGGTGCGCGCATTGGTGATCCATTTGATGTGGCGGTCGCGCATCGCGCTTTCGATCAGCCCCTTGGTGTCGCCGACGCCGTCGAGTCCGAGATGGCCGATATAAGGCTCCGGCGTCACGAAGGTCATCGGCACGCGATCGCGGACGCGCGCGTTGCGCAAGGCCGTTTCGAGGATGAAGGCGAATTCGTAGGCCGGGCCGTAGCAGGACGCGCCTTGCACGGCGCCGATCACCACCGGTCCCGGCGTCTTGACGAGTTTGTCGAATGCGACCTTGGCCTGAAGGGCATGATCGGTCTGGCAGACGGACTGGGTATGGGCATTCGGGCCGAGCCCCGGCACCTCGTCGAAGGCCAGGTCAGGTCCGGTAGCGATAATCAGGTAATCGTAGTAAATGGATGTGCCGTCGTTGAGCTGAATTCGATTTTCGGTCGGCTCGACGCGTTTGGCTCCTTCCGGCCGCAGTTCGATGCCTCTCTGTTTCAGCACCGGGGCAAGGTCGACTTCGATATCCGCCGGCTGTCTCCAGCCGACGGCGACCCATGGATTCGAAGGCACGAACGAATAGGTCGAGCCAAGATTGACGACGGTGAGACGGTCATCGCGTCTCAGCTTGGTCTTCATCTCGTAGGCCATGATGGTTCCACCAAGGCCCGCGCCGAGAACGACAATGTGAGACATGGACTATTCCTCCGATTATCCGCCGAGTTTCCCCGACATCGCGCATCGCGTCTTGATCTGGTTCAAGGCAGGAGCAAATTACCTTTGAACCTTGCGTCGGCCTCTCGGGAAGGCCGGACAGCTTGCTTATAACATTCAAGGAGCATAAATTCAATACTATGAATGTAGGAGATATGATGCCGGCGGCGGAATCGGCCGCGGAACTGATGCGCAGCCTGTCCCATCCACAGCGCCTGCTGGTGCTCTGTGCGCTGGTGGACGGCGAGAGGTCAGTCGCTGAATTGCGTCAAGGGCTCGGGATCGAACAGGTGCCGATGTCGCAGCAACTCATGCGGCTCAGATCGGACGGACTTGTCGAAGCCCGTCGCGAAGGAACGACGGTCTATTATTCCATCGCACGGCCGGAGGTTTTAACTGTCGTGGAGGCGCTGCATTCAGCCTTCTGCGCACCCGCCCGAGGCAAGCGGCCGCGCAGCGGTCGACAGGTGAATACTCGAAGCTCCTAGATCCGTCGCGGGATCGTCGCCCATGGCGAATGCGCTGGGGAGTTCACGATCCGCTAGCGCTTGATGTCGGTGCTGTCCTGCGATGGAAAGCTCACGCGTGCATCAATCCGGTCGGCCGGTGGCGAACACCGCATAGGTGGTGGTTATTTCCTCGATCGATCCCGCCTGTTCGGGTGCGGGCGCTTTGGTTCGTCGATCGGCTTGTCATCGCTTATTGGAACATCACCAGTCCGACGATGAAAGCGATAAACAGCAACACCAGCAACGCGCCGATGATGTAAGCGTTTCGACGGCCTGTCTTCTTCGTTCCCTCGAATTCCCGCATCGAACTTCGCCATTCAAAGAAATCATTCATGTTCACGTCTCCGTCGTCTCAAAAGCCGTAATAGCGTTCGTAGTTTTCGATTCATGCCTTCGCGAAGCCAGCGTCCTCGTGGAGGATTGGAGAGGCGTTTGCAAGCTCGAAAATCGAAGCGATCGCTTCAGGCGTCTTGCCACGTTCTCCGGTAGCTTCCGGCGTTTTGTTGCTTATCCGCACGAATGCAGCTCGAGCGTAGCGGGTCTTCATCCGCATTTTCATCCAATACGCTGACGCCCTTCCAGGCAACCCGAATGAAATGCGGACCTTCCGCTCGGATGCCAACCGGCCTTGCGCTGGTCGTTTCGGGACGCTTTCGAACCGGTGCGGGGAAATTCCGGGATCGGCGTTCGTCTTTCGATGCGATTTTCGATCGGTTGCCGGCCGCGCAGGGCGCTCTCCCTCAGAGCGGCCAGCGGAAGCCGACGAGCCATGTATTTGATTTAAAAGATATTTTTGTTGCGCAAGAGCCAGATCGAGCCCGTGACTTAACCTAAACTCTCAATGTTAATTCAAATGGCGTTTCGCGTCTAGCTAGACAGGCCGGGACCGGCGGCCCTAGGTACGCCGGTATCATGACCAGGGTTCCATACCGGACATTTTAGAGCAGGGCTTTAGTTGCTGCGTTCCCTCACTCCAGCGTTTTCCGGAGACACGATGATCCGACTGCTTATTGCATCGGCGGTGCTTTGCATCGCCGCCACCCCTTCGTTTGCCAGACATTCTCATAAGAAAATTCAGGCCGGTATTGGCTGCGATGTGATGCGTCCCTGCTTTGGCGACGGGGCGTCGCTGTTTGATTTCGAGGATCACACCGCCGGCCGTTCCCGTCATGTCGTCAGACATTCGGCCAGTCACCGAGCGCATCGCAGAATCTCCAAAGGGCTCGCGCGAGTCATGGCCGAAGGCGCGGGGAGGGTGGCTGGCGTGGTTCGCTCGTCCTCCGGCGCGACGGCGCATGTTGCCGGCCGCGCCACCGGTGCTTTCCAGTGCCTCGTTTCGGCTCTTGACCGACAGGGCTATCCGATCCGCTTCATGGGGGGATGGCGGGCGCATGGCAGCGTGCGGGCCTCGTTGCACCCGGCAGGTCTGGCGCTCGACATCAATCAATACGCGCGCAATGTCACGAGGCCGCGGATGCCTCACAACGAGATCGCGCTGGCGAACTCCTGCGGTTTGATTTCCGGCGCGCAATGGTCAAATGCCGACAGCGGGCATTTCCAGCTTGGCGGCTGGAGCGGAGGAGGACGGCATTATGCGAGCCGTCGCCACTATCATCGTCGTGAACACTACGCCAACGCGCGATGATGTCGGCTTGCGGCTCGTCATCGTTCTTTGAACGATTTATGGGCCCCAGCGACGTTCATCCTGGCGCGATCCGCGCAGGCATTCGGGCATGTCAGGCTGCCTGCGGATTGCGCCGACGCGGCAAATGCGGCCGGTCATATCGGCTCGCCGTCGCAAAAAAGCGCGGCGAGCTTTTGCCCGCCGCGCCTCGGTGTTGTCTCGCTGGCACCGGGCGCATAGCCGCCCGTCGCGAGGCTCGAAAAGCCTAGCGGGCGACCCCAGCGAGGTGACAGCGCTCGGTATAAGACACTGAATCACCTCCTTTCGTTGTTGATGGAAGCTGGATCATAGGCACGAAATCGCGCCATGTTAAGGGCTGTAGTCCTTCCGAGGGGGGGCGAGATAGCCCGTGCCCGATGAGTCGGGGCTCAATCCAACCTGCCGTGTTTTCTGAAAATCCTCCGCAGCCGGGCCTTATAACCTTGGCAATGCCGACGCATATTAGGGTGGCGACATGTGTCCTGTCTCTCGACGGACACGAAGGAGAGCGACATGAAAACTAAAATTGTCCTCGTAGCAATTCTGGCTATCGGAACCTTGATAGGCTTCAGTGCGCTGCTCTCTGCCGCTCGCAAGGCGGATCATGGGACCGCCCATTCCAGTAGCGTGGATTGGGACATGACGCAACGCGCGGCATAAGCTCCCGCTCGGGGTAGCCGTTCGTTGGGTCCAGAATCGAGGACTGTCGCGTAGGGGGTCGCTCCGCGGCGCCTTTTATTATTATTTTGGCGGCCGAAGCTCCGGGGAATTTACCCAACGTTCAGCGTCCGCTGCAAACTCGGCCTGCTCGGCCTTCGCCAGCGTGGCAGCTTTCTCTGCGCCAAAGGGCATCGCTTCCGCCCTTTCTCGTATCAGCCTCGCGAACACGCCGAGGCGATCTTTCAATGATTGCGTTTGTTTGAAACGACGCCGTGGCTTGGACATGGCGCGCTCCTTTCCAAAGAGGAAGGCGGGAGCGCAACCGGCGTTCTCATCACCGATAAATGCCTGGGGGCCGCGCGGTGATAGTGGACAACGTCGCGCGAAGGGAAAAGTTCTGTGGGGCCTTGGGAGGATGGTTTGCGGCTTTTTGTCTAAAGTTCGCTGTTTGGAGCCGGAATTGACGGATTTCCAGCCTTGCGGAAAGCATCCGCAAATGGCAATAAAATCAGAACGCTAGATGCGTTGCGCGGGTGTAGCTCAATGGTAGAGCAGCAGCCTTCCAAGCTGAATACGAGGGTTCGATTCCCTTCACCCGCTCCAGGGTGTTTTCTTAACAAGATCAAGTGGTTGGCGATCAAGTAGCTGGTGATGATCTCGCAATATCGTTACGTTCAGGGTCGCGAAGCGGAATATCGTTTCGGTCCGTTCGCGTCCGCACATCATGCGGAGGACCCGAACTCTGGTAGCAATCCCGCTGCATGAGATTATCTGCCGTTGCTTGTTCGATTGCGCTGTCCGCATCATTTCCGAGAGCATCGGCCAACTTCGCTGACGGCTTCAAATGCCGGCCCATCCGTCACAGATCGCCGCCAACGTCATCCATGAGGTTTTAAATGACCAACCACAGCACCAATCCCAGCGCGCGCAAGATTGAGTTTGCCGGCAAGACGCGCGTCTTCAATTTGAACGAGCCAAAAGTTCTCGCCATGATCGCGGGCGGGGCGAAATTGAAGCAGGTCGCGAGAATGGTGACCATTGCCCGTCTCGGCATAGGGCGGGCTCCGCTCGCCGGACAATACGGCGACTCCCCGGCGGCTTGTCACCGACGCTTTGTCGAAAAGGTCTATTCGGCCGAGGACGTGGAGAACGTCATCGTGCTCGGGTTGATCGGGGGCGGGATGCCCGAAGACGAAGCGTTTGCGCTTATCGACGAGCATGTCCATGGCAAGCCGCTCGAAGCCAATGCGCAGATTGCATCGGAAACCATTGCCGCGCTCGCCGGCGCGGAAAAGACGGCGGGAAAAGCGTAAGCGTCCGTTTTGCTTTCAGAACATTCTCGCTTCTGATTGAATCAGAAGCGAAGCTCTGGATTGTTGTTTTGACGCGTTTCTTCACGCGAACCCGGCATCCATCCCCGGGGCCAGGCGAACATGCTTCGCTGGCAAACGTTATGGCTCAGAACCGCGTCACGATGTCCGCCAGGGCCGGGCGAGGGCGGTCCTTGTTCGGTTTTGTCGGCGTGCCGATATGGATAAAGCCCGCGAATCTTTCGTCCGGCTTCAATCCAAGGCCGTCGAGCACGTCGCGATCGTAAGCGAACCAGCCCGTCAGCCAGTTCGTACCATAGCCGAGCGCGTTGGCTGCGTTGACGATGCTCATGGCGCTGGCGCCGGCCGACAGCACCTGCTCCCATGACGGCACCTTGGGGTGCTGCTTGATACAGCTCACCACGCCAATCACCAGCGGCGCTTCCGTCAACTGGTGCTTTTCGATTTCGATCTCCTCCTGCGGAGCCGACGGGTTCTTGCGCGCATAGACACGGGCGATGACGTCCCCGGCACGGGCGCGGCCATCGCCTTCGAACACAATGAACCGCCACGGTGCGATCTTTCCGTGATCCGGCACGCGTGCGCCGATGGTGAGGATCGTTTCGATCTCCTCAGCCGAGGGACCGGGCCCGCTCATGTCACGCGGCTTGACCGAGCGGCGGGTGCGCAGGAAATCGATAACGTCGGACATGGATGCTCTCTTGAAATGGATGCTCTTTTGAATCTGCTGATGGAGCGCAGGGCTTGATGCCTCAGGCTTTGCTTCGCTCCCGCTTGATATCCGGCGGTATGGCTTCCTCCGCCAGCGCCGCGATGGCCTCATCGGTCGGCATCACCTTCTGACCCTCGCTGCCGAGGCGGCGGACGGAGACCGACCGGCTCTCGGCTTCCTTCTTGCCGACCACGAGCAGCGCTGGAATTTTCGCCAGCGAATGCTCGCGCACTTTGTAGTTGATCTTCTCGTTGCGCAGGTCGATCTCGACGCGAAGTCCTGCGCGCCGCGCCGCCGCGGCGACCTCTTTGGCATATTCGTCGCCGTCGGAGGTGATGGTCGTGACGACCGCCTGCACCGGCGCGAGCCAGAGCGGAAAATTGCCGGCGAAATGCTCGATCAAAATGCCGATGAAGCGTTCGATCGAGCCGCAGATCGCGCGATGCACCATCACCGGCGCCTTCTTGGCGCCGTCGGCATCGATATAGAACGCGCCGAAACGCTCCGGCAGGTTGAAGTCGACCTGCGTGGTGCCGCACTGCCAGTCGCGGCCGATGGCGTCGCGCAGCACGTATTCGAACTTCGGTCCGTAGAACGCGCCTTCGCCGGGATTGGTCTCGGTCTTGATGCGGTTGTTCGACGCGGCGATACGCTTGAGCACGTCGGCCATGACTGCTTCGGCGTGATCCCACGCGGCGTCCGAGCCGACTCGTTTCTCGGGCCGCGTCGAGAGCTTCACCGTCAACTCGCCGTCGAAGCCGAAATCGGCATAGGTCGACAGGATCAGCTCGTTGATCTTGAGGCATTCGTCGGCGAGCTGGTCCTCGGTGCAGAAGATATGCGCATCGTCCTGGGTGAAGCCGCGGACGCGCATCAAGCCGTGCATGGCGCCCGACGGTTCGTAGCGATGCACCACGCCGAACTCCGCGAGTCGCAGCGGCAGATCGCGATAGCTCTTCAGCCCGTGCTTGAAGAGCTGCACGTGGCCGGGGCAGTTCATCGGCTTGATCGTGAACCAGCGCTTGTCCTCGGCCTCGTCGCCGGCCGACTGCGCCGCGAACATGTTCTCGCGATACCATTCCCAATGTCCCGAGGTCTCCCACAGCGACTTGTCGAGCATCTGCGGCGCGTTGACTTCGTCATAGTCCCCGGCGAGGCGGCGGCGCATGTACGCGATCACGGCCTGGAAAATGGTCCAGCCCTTGGCGTGCCAGAACACCACGCCGGGACCTTCCTCCTGGAAGTGGAACAGGTCGAGTTCGCGGCCGAGCTTGCGGTGGTCGCGTTTCTCGGCTTCCTCGATCTGCTTCAGATATGCGTCGAGGTCCTCCTGCTTGGCGAAGGCGGTGCCGTAGATGCGTGTCAGCATCGGGTTGTTGCTGTCGCCGCGCCAATAGGCGCCGGCCACCTTCATCAGCTTGAAGGCGTTGCCGATCTTGCCGGTCGAGGTCATGTGCGGGCCGCGGCAGAGATCGAACCAGTCGCCCTGATAGTAGATCTTGATCGGCTCGTTGCCGGGAATGGCGTCCACCAGTTCGACCTTGAAGGCCTCGCCCTTGTCGCGGAACACCTGCTTGGTTTTCTCGCGGTCCCAGACGTCCTTGGTGAAAGGTTTGTCGCGCGCGATGATCTCGCGCATCTTCTTCTCGATCGCCGGGAAGTCCTCCAGCGAGAACGGTTCGTTGCGGAAGAAATCGTAATAGAAACCGTTCTCGATCACCGGGCCGATGGTCACCTGCGTGCCCGGCCACAGTGTTTGCACGGCTTCGGCCAGCACGTGCGCCGCATCGTGGCGGATCAGTTCCAGAGCGCGCGGGTCGTCGCGGCTGATGAATTCGATCTTGACGTCGCGGTCGATCGGATCGGCAAGATCGCTGACCGCGCCGTCGAGCGCCATCGCGACAGTGCGCTTGGCCAGCGATGGCGAGATGCCTTTTGCGATATCGAGACCGGTGATGTTTTTTGGGAACTCGCGCTGCGCGCCGTCGGGAAAGGTGAGGGTGACATTATCGGCGGGCGAGACGGGCTTCAGGTTGGCGAGGCCATACTGGAATCCCGATGCGGGTTCGTTCTTGTCGGACATCGATCTCTCCTGTGGCTCACTCCTGCGAACGAGCGCAGGTAAGCGGGGATGCAGCGGTATACCAGCCGGTTCGCCCGTTGCAACGGCTGAAAGTTCCGCTTTGGGCGCAAAACGGCGTTGGGATCCTGACGGGAGTTCAGAAAAGGCCCTGGTTGCGGGCTATCCCGCGCGCACGGTCACCGCCCGATCCGAAAGACGGTCCTTTTATCGTTGCTCAGTGGGGCCGGTCGTGGACGGGAGGGTGGTTGCCCGCCTCGTCCATCCGCAGCAGCCCCTCGAACCGGGCAAACATCGCAAGGCGGTCGGCGGGCACCGTCCGCTCGGCTTTCGCGAGCGCCTCGGCGAGTTCATCTGCGACGTCGGGCGCGATGCCCACGTGTCGCAAGGCTTCGGCGCTCCTGATTCGGTCCCCGGCGCAGAGGATGATGGTCCAGCGTCCGTGCCTGTTCCGAAGAAGCGCGCGGCCGCCCATTTCGCCCTGCGTCCAGTCGGCAATCGCATAGCCGGCCGTGGCGACCACCGGTGCGACGACGAGTTTTACGTCCGGCTTGTCAAAGGTCGAATGGAGCAGATCGCGCACCGCGTCCTCATCCGGCCCCGCAATCGCCGAACCGATGAGGCTCCAGAGCACGACGAGCGCGGCAAAGAGTTTCGTCAGCACCGGAATTTCCTTATATATCCGATTACAATACGACCGATTACAACAGGTCGGCTTTACAGACGGCATTGCGAAGAGCCCACGCCAATTTCAAAATCCCTGGAGTGCCTCGCGTTGACCACCACCATCTACGGCATCAAGAACTGCGATACCATGAAAAAGGCGCGCGCGTGGCTCGACGGCCACAGCATCGCCTATGAGTTTCACGACTACAAGGCCGTTGGCATCGAGCGCGCCCGGCTCAAGGCATGGGCCGCGAAACTCGGCTGGGAAACGTTGCTCAACCGTGCCGGAACGACATTTCGAAAATTGCCCGACGCGGACAAAGCGGGATTGACCGAGGCCCGCGCCCTGGCCCTGATGCTCGATCAGCCCTCGATGATCAAGCGCCCGGTGCTGGAGGCCGGCGACAAGCTGCTGGTCGGCTTCAAGCCGGAGGTTTACGAGAAAGAGCTCCGGGCGTCGAAGCGATAACGTGGCCTCGATCCGCGCCACCATGGCGACGCCTTTGAGCTGGCGCCGATCGTCGGAGGAAGGCGAGCCGGGATCGTCGCCATTTCGACTAATGGCTGAGGGAATGACGGCTCCGACTTCCGCCGAATGCTACGTTGCACCTTGCGCAATCCAGCCCATTGACATCATATTCTGAAAGACGACCGTGTCCGGACCGGTGTCCAGCGCACCCAACGGATCCGGCAGCAAGGACTCAGCCGCGAAGGGGACACCGAGCGATAGCTGAGGGGGATTTTGAGTGACGAATGAGTTCATTCTTGAAACCCATGGATTGACCAAGGAGTTTGCTGGTTTTGTCGCCGTGCGCGACGTCGGTCTACGCGTTCGCCGCGGCAGCATTCATGCACTGATTGGTCCCAACGGAGCAGGAAAAACCACCTGCTTCAATCTGCTGACCAAATTCCTGAAGCCTTCGGCGGGGAAGATTTTCTATAACGGGCGGGACATCACCGCGCTTGCGCCGGCCGACGTGGCGCGGCTCGGATTGGTGCGGTCGTTCCAGATTTCGGCGGTCTTCCCGCATCTCACCGCGCTTGAAAACGTCAGGGTCGCGCTGCAGCGCCAGCACGGCCATTCCTTCGATTTCTGGCGTTCCAAATCGGTGCTCGATCGCTTCAACGGTCGTGCGCTTGAATTGCTGGACGAGGTGGGCCTGAGCGAGTTCGCGAAAACGCCCGCCGTGGAGATGCCGTACGGCCGCAAGCGCGCGCTGGAGATCGCGACGACGCTGGCGCTCGATCCGGAAATGATGCTGCTCGACGAACCGATGGCCGGCATGGGGCACGAGGACATCGACAGGATCGCCGCGCTCATCAAGCGCATTTCGGCGAAGTACACGATCCTGATGGTCGAGCACAATCTGAACGTGGTCGCGAGCCTCTCCGACATCATCACCGTGCTGACGCGCGGGCACGTGCTCGCCGAGGGCAATTACGCCGACCTCACCAAGGACGAGCGCGTCAGGGAAGCCTATCTGGGAGCGGGTCATGGCTGACGGGACGACGATTGCGCCGGGCGTCGCCGGTTCCGCAAGGCCCGCCGGCGACGTCATGCTCGCGGTTGAAAATCTGCAAGCGTGGTACGGCGAGTCCCACGTCCTTCATGGCATCAGCTTCAACGTCGCGGCGGGAGAGGTTGTCACGCTGCTCGGTCGCAACGGCGCCGGCAAGACCTCGACGCTGAAGTCGATCATGGGGATCATCGGCAAGCGCACGGGATCGATTCGTTTCGATGGTCACGACATTTCGCGCGCTTCGTCGGACAAGATCGCGCGTTTGGGCATTGCGTTCTGTCCGGAGGAGCGGGGCATCTTCGCGAGCCTCGATGTGCGCGAGAACCTGATGCTGCCGCCGGAGGTCCGCAGCGGCGGCCTGTCGCTGGATCAGATCTTCACGCTGTTTCCCAATCTGAAGGAGCGGCTGCGCAGCCAGGGCACCAAGCTGTCCGGCGGCGAGCAGCAGATGCTGGCGATCGCGCGCATCCTGCGCACGGGCGCGCGCTTCCTGATGCTCGACGAGCCGACCGAGGGTCTCGCGCCCGTCATCATCCAGCAGATCGGCCATACCATCGCGCGATTGAAGTCGGAGGGATTCACGATCCTTCTGGTGGAGCAGAATTTCCGTTTCGCAGCGACGCTCGCCGACCGTTTCTATGTGGTCGAGCACGGCAAGATCATCGACGGCTTCGCGAGTTCCGAGTTGCAGGCCAACATGGACAAACTTCATACCTATCTCGGTGTTTAGGCGGCGTCCCCCGACGGGACCAAAACGGAGTGGGAGAAAATGAGGATCAGATTAGCAGCTCTACTCGTCGGCACGGCGCTGACTTTTGGCATGACCTTCGCCGCGATGGCCCAGGACAAGGTGACGGACAAGAACGTCAAGATCGGCGTACTGACGGACCTTTCGAGCCTGTATGCCGACCTTGGCGGAGAGGGTTCGGTCGTCGCGGCAGAGATGGCGGCCGATGATTCCGGGTTGAAGGCCAAGGGCTGGAAAATCGACGTCATCTCCGCGGATCACCAGAACAAGCCCGACGTCGGCGCCGGCATCGCGCGCCGATGGATCGACACCGACAAGGTCGACATCATCGCCGACGTGCCGAACTCCGGTGTTGCGCTTGCAGTCAACAACATCGTGAAGGAGAAGAACAGCATCCTGCTCGATTCAGGCGCCGGCTCCTCGGAACTGACCAACACGCAGTGCACGCCGAATACGGTCCACTTCACCTACGACACCTACATGCTGGCGCAAAGCACCGGCGGCGCGATGGTGAAGGCCGGCGGCGACACATGGTTCTTCATCACGGCGGACTATGCCTTCGGTCATGCCCTTGAGAACGACACGACTGCGGTCGTCAAGGCCAACGGCGGCAAGGTGCTGGGAAGCGTCAAGGCGCCGCTGAACACGGCTGACTTCTCGTCCTATCTGCTGCAGGCCCAGGCATCGAAGGCCAAGGTGATCGGGCTTGCCAATGCGGGCGGCGACACCACCAACTCGATCAAGCAGGCTGCGGAATTCGGCATCGTCAAGGGTGGTCAGAAACTTGCCGGCCTGCTCATGTTTCTGTCGGATGTCCACTCGCTCGGCCTGAACGTGGCGCAGGGGCTCAACCTGAGCGAAACGTTCTACTGGGACGCCAACGACCAGACCCGGGCCTTCTCGAAGCGCTTCAGCGAACGCCTGAAAACGCACGCGATGCCGACAATGGTTCATGCCGGCGTCTATGCGGGTCTCCTGCACTACTTCAAGGCGCTGGAGGCGCTCGGCGGCAATCCGCATGACGGCGCCAAGGTGGTGGCCAAGATGAAGGAGATGCCGACCGACGATCCGCTGTTCGGCAAGGGCGTGATCCGGATCGACGGCCGCGCGATACATCCGGCGTTCCTGTTCGAGGTCAAGGCTCCGGCGGAGTCCAAGGGCCCGTGGGATCTCTACAAGCTGGTCGGCACCACGCCGGGAGATCAGGCGTTCCGGCCGCTGTCGGAAAGCAAGTGTTCGCTGGTCAAGCATTGACGCTGCGGCCGCTCCGGCGGCGTCGAGCCGCCGGGGCGCCGTTGCCCACGGATAAAAGTTCACGAACGGATCGAAGGGCAGGAGCAATATGTCGATCAATCTGCAGGCCCTCTCCGCGCAGCTTCTGGTCGGGCTGATCAACGGCTCCTTCTATGCGCTGCTGAGCCTCGGTCTCGCCGTGATCTTCGGCATGCTCAACATCATCAATTTCGCGCATGGCGCGGTCTACATGATGGGCGCGTTCTGCGCCTACTTCCTGCTTAATGTCTTCGGGATCGGCTACTGGCCGGCGCTGATCCTCGCACCGGTTCTCGTGGGCATCTTCGGCATGCTCACGGAGCGGACCATGCTGAAATGGCTGGCGGGGCTGGATCATCTGTATGGACTGCTGCTGACCTTCGGTCTGGCGCTGATTATTCAGGGCGTGTTCCAGAATTATTTCGGCTCCTCCGGTCTGCCCTACGCCATTCCCAGCGAATTGCAGGGCGGCATCAATCTCGGCTTCATGTTCCTGCCGATCTACCGCGGCTGGGTGATCGTATGTTCGCTGGTGGTCTGCATCGCCACCTGGTACCTGATCGAGCGGACCCGGCTCGGCGCCTACCTGCGCGCGGCGACGGAGAATCCCACGCTGGTGCGCGCGTTCGGCATCAATGTGCCGCGCATGATCACGCTGACATACGGGTTGGGCGTCGGTCTCGCCGCGCTGGCCGGCGTATTGTCGGCGCCGATCAATCAGGTGCGGCCGCTGATGGGGGCGGACCTGATCATCGTGGTGTTCGCGGTGGTGGTGATCGGCGGCATGGGATCGATCATGGGATCGATCATCACCGGATTTGCGCTCGGCATCATCGAGGGACTGACGAAGTATTTTTATCCCGAGGCGTCCAATACCGTGGTTTTCGTGCTCATGGTTCTCGTGCTGCTGGTGAAGCCGACGGGATTGACGGGACGGGCGGTCTGACATGGCAGCATTGACCGACAATACCGTTCGGACCACAAGCCGTCGCATCATCGGCGACGAGATGATCGTTTTCATCCTGATGACCGCGGTGCTGGCCATCGTTCCGATGACCGGGATCTACCCGTACTTCGTGATGCAGGGGCTTTGCTTCGCGCTGCTCGCCTGCGCGTTCAATCTGCTGCTCGGCTACGGCGGCCTGCTGTCGTTCGGCCATGCGATGTTTCTCGGAACAGCCGGTTATGTCTGCGCACATGCGTTGAAGGTATGGGGTTTCCCGCCCGAGTTGGGCATCGTCGCGGGCGTCGTCGCGGCGGCTCTGCTCAGTATCGTCACCGGTGTCGTCGCCATTCGTCGCCAGGGCATCTACTTCGCGATGATTACGCTGGCGCTCGCGCAGCTTCTTTATTTCATCTACCTGCAAACGCCGTTCACCCATGGCGAAGACGGTATCCAGGGAGTTCCGCAGGGAAAGATGTTCGGCGTCCTCGACCTGTCGCATCCGGACACGCTTTACTACGTCGTTCTGGGCGGCTTTCTGTTCGGCTTCCTGGCGATCTACCGTGCCATCAACTCGCCGTTTGGCGAGGTCTTGAAGGCGATCCGCGAGAACGAGCAGCGCGCGATATCCCTGGGCTACAAGACCGACCAGTATAAGCTTCTGGCTTACATCCTGTCGGGCACGCTCGCCGGGCTGGCCGGATCGCTCAAGGTGCTGGTGGCGCAGAACGCCTCGCTGACCGACGTGCACTGGACAATGTCGGGTGAAATCGTGCTGATGACGCTGGTGGGCGGCCTCGGCACGGTCTTCGGACCCGTGGCCGGCGCCTTTGCGATCATCGCCATGCAGCAGTATCTGGCCGGTTTCGGGCAATGGGTCACCGTGATCCAGGGCGTGATCTTCGTCGTCTGCGTGCTGACCTTCCGCCGCGGCGTAGTCGGCGAAATTGCTCATTATTTTAAGCGATCGCTGTAATTATCGCGTGAATGGAGCTTTTTGGGGCGTACAAACCGGTGGATGATCCCGCCGGTTGCGATGTCGATTGCCCACTTTCCCGGAAATGGTTTATGACACCCATGCGCTCCGGACAGGCGGCCCGGTTCTCTGTCTTGCAAAGTGGAATGCAGCAATGCTGAGTTGGTTTCGGTTCTTTCTGCCGAAAGAGGAGCGTTTTTTTGACCTGTTCGCCCGCCACTCGCAAACCATCGTGCAAGGCGCGCAGGCGCTTCAGGGAATGCTGAACGGCGGCGAAGAAACGCCGGTGTTCTGCCAGCGGGTCAGCCAGTTCGAGAACGATGCGGACAACATCACGCGCGAGGTATTGACCGCAGTCCGCCGGACCTTCATTACCCCGTTCGACCGCGTGGACATCAAGAACCTGATTACCTCGATGGACGACGCCATCGACCAGATGCAGCAGACCGCGAAAGCCGTGGTGCTGTTCGAGGTGCGCACCTTCGAGCCGCCGATGCGCGAGATTGGCGCGCTGCTCGTGGAATGCGCCAATCTGGTCGGCCGCGCGCTACCGCTGCTCCAGTCGATCAGCAATAACGTCGCAATGCTGACGGCCATCACCGAGGAACTCGGCAAACTGGAAGGCCGGGTCGACGATCTGCACGATATCGGCCTGAAGGAGCTTTTCCTGAAGCACCGCAACGCCAATGCAATGGACTTCATCGTTGGCGTCGAGATCTATGATCACCTGGAAAAGGTCGCCGATCGCTTCGACGACGTTGCCAACGAGATCAACAGCATCGTCATCGAGCAGGTATAGGGCAGGGCCGCGCCGTGGACGCCATGCTTGGTCTTCCGGTTCTGGTCGGACTGATCGCCGCTGCTCTGCTGTTCGATTTCCTGAACGGGCTGCACGACGCCGCAAATTCGATCGCCACCATCGTCTCGACCCGGGTGCTGCGGCCGCAATACGCGGTGCTGTGGGCGGCATTCTTCAATTTCGTCGCGTTTCTGGTGTTCGGCCTGCACGTCGCCAACACGATCGGAACGGGCATCATTGAACCCAACGTGATCGACGCGCAGGTGATCTTCGCCGCGCTGGTCGGCGCCATGGTCTGGAATCTGGTCACCTGGGGGCTCGGAATTCCGTCAAGCAGCTCGCATGCGCTGATCGGCGGCCTGCTCGGCGGCGGCATCGCCAAGGCGGGCTTTGCCGCAGCGGTCTGGAGCGGCCTGTCGAAGACGTTGATTGCGATCGTATTGTCGCCGCTGGTCGGCTTCCTGCTCGCTCTGGTGCTGGTCGGCATCGTGTCGTGGCTGTCGGTGCGTTCGACGCCGTTCGCGGTCGATCGCGCGTTCCGCACCTTGCAGTTCTTTTCCGCGTCGCTTTATTCGCTGGGCCACGGTGGCAACGACGCGCAGAAGACCATGGGCATCATCGCGGTGTTGCTGTATTCGCAAGGCTACCTCGGCGATCATTTCGTGATCCCGTTCTGGGTGGTGCTGGCGTGTCAGGCCGCGATGGCGTTGGGGACGCTGATGGGCGGCTGGCGGATCGTGCGGACCATGGGCCTTCGCATCACCAAGCTGACGCCGATGCAGGGTTTTTGCGCGGAGACCGGGGGCGCGGCGACGCTGTTCATGGCGACGTTTCTCGGCGTCCCGGTATCGACCACCCACACCATCACCGGCGCCATCGTCGGCGTCGGCGCGGCGCGGCGGTTGTCGGCGGTGCGCTGGAACGTCGCGAGCTCCATCGTCTACGCGTGGGTAATCACCATACCCGCATCGGCGCTGGTCGCCGCGCTGGCTTATTGGGTGGTGTCGTTCGTCAAGTAACGAGTTTCAGCCCGGCGATGCCGGCGACGATCAGACCGATGCAGAGGAGCCTCGCCATGGTCGCGGGATCGCCGAACAGCACGATGCCGAGGATCGCGGTTCCGACCGCGCCGATGCCGGTCCAGACCGCATAGGCGGTGCCGATCGGCAGCGTCTTGAGCACCAGCCCGAGCAGCGCCAGGCTCGCCGCCATGGCCGCCAGCGTCAGCATCGAGGGCACGAGCCGCGTGAATCCGTCGGTGTATTTGAGGCCGATCGCCCAGCCGACTTCCATCAATCCGGCGACGAACAGCATGAACCAGGCCATGACGGACCCTCCTTGAAATACGGGCAGGGTCGTCCCCGCGGAGACCAGAGCGTTCTGGATGGAAGGTCGTCCTTCCGCGTATTATATGAGGCCGCGAGCGCTGGTGCGCAACCGCGCTCGATCTTGTAAATCCCCTTGATCCGACCGCTTTTCCCTGCCACACGCTCGCTGATGTCCGACCTGGCCCTGCAGAATGAACCAGCCTCGCGTTCGCCGCTGGCGGCGGAAGTCGCGCGCCGGCGCACCTTCGCGATCATCTCGCACCCTGACGCCGGCAAGACCACGCTGACGGAAAAGCTCTTGCTGTTCGGCGGCGCCATCAATCTTGCCGGACAAGTCAAGGCGAAGGGCGAGCGGCGCAACACCCGCTCCGACTGGATGAAGATCGAGCGCGACCGCGGCATCTCGGTGGTCACCTCGGTGATGACGTTCGAGTTCGAAAACCTCGTCTTCAACCTGCTGGACACGCCGGGCCACGAGGACTTCTCGGAAGACACCTACCGCACGCTGACCGCGGTGGATTCCGCGGTCATGGTGATCGACGCCGCCAAGGGCATCGAGGCGCGGACCCGAAAGCTGTTCGAGGTCTGCCGGCTGCGCGACATCCCGATCATCACCTTCATCAACAAGATGGACCGGGAAAGCCGCGATACTTTCGACCTGCTTGACGAGATCGAGAAGACGCTGGCGCTCGATACCACCCCGATGACCTGGCCGGTCGGGCGTGGCCGCGATTTTCTCGGCACCTACGATATCGCGACCGGCGGCATTCGCCTGCTGGAAGGCGGCGGCGCCAAGACCGGCGCGGCCGAGCAGATCGACATCGCCGATCTCGCCGCGCGCAACGCCAATCTGAATGTCGACGAGATCAGGGACGAACTGGCGCTTGCGACCGAGGCCTGCAAGCCGTTCGATCTCGACGCGTTCCGTGAAGGGCATCTGACGCCGGTCTATTTCGGCTCCGCGCTGCGCAATTTCGGCGTCGGCGACCTCCTGGAAGGGCTCGGCAAATTCGCGCCGCCGCCGCGCGCGCAGGAATCGAACCTGCGCAAGGTGGCTGCCGATGAACCGCGCATGACCGCCTTCGTATTCAAGATCCAGGCCAACATGGATCCCAATCATCGCGACCGCATCGCTTTCGCACGGCTCTGTTCCGGCAAGCTGACGCGCGGCATGAAGGCGAAACTGGTGCGCACCGGCAAGCCGATGCCGCTGTCGTCGCCGCAATTTTTCTTCGCGCAGGATCGTGCGATCGCGGATGAGGCATTCGCAGGCGACGTGGTCGGCATTCCCAATCACGGCACGTTGCGGATCGGCGATACCCTGACCGAAGGCGAGGATGTCAATTTTGTCGGCGTGCCGTCCTTCGCGCCGGAAATCGTTCGCCGGGTCAGGCTTACGGATGCGATGAAGGCGAAGAAGCTGAAGGAGGCTTTGCAGCAGATGTCGGAGGAGGGCGTCGTGCAGGTCTTCCGCCCGCGCGACGGCGCGCCTGCGCTTGTCGGCGTGGTTGGCATGCTGCAGCTTGATGTGCTGAAAGCGCGTCTCGATGCCGAATATTCGCTGCCGGTGGATTTCGAGGTCAGCGAGTTTCAACTGGCGCGCTGGATTTCATCTGAGGATCGCAAGAAACTGGATGCGTTCATCGCGGCGAACGGCTCCGGGGTCGCCGACGACGTCGATGGTGACCCGGTGTTTCTGGCCAAGAACGAATTCTATCTCGGTTACACGATGGAGCGCGCCGACGGTATCACGTTCTCCAGCGTCAAGGACGTGAAGAAGACCGCGTAAGGAGGAAAACGATGGGTTTGTTAGTCATGATTGCTGGCCTTGTTCTGTTCCTCGGCGTGCACCTCGCCGCGACGAAACGCGACTTTCGTGCGGGGCTGATCTCGTCCTATGGCGATGGACCCTACAAGATCGGGTTTTCGCTGATTTCGGCGGCTGGCGTCGCTCTGATCGTCTGGGGATTTTTTCACTACCGCGCCACCGGGTGGATCGACGTCTGGCATCCGCCGCACGTGATGAAGCACATCGCTGAAGCGCTGATACTGCCTGCCGTCATTCTGGTGGTAGCGTCCTATATCCGCGGCCGCATCTACGCCAAGCTGAAGCATCCGATGCTCGCTGGCATCAAGCTATGGGCGGCGGCGCATCTGCTCGCCAACGGCGATCTTGGCTCGATCATCCTGTTCGGCTCTATCCTGGCGTGGGCGGTGATCGACCGCATCTCGCTGAAGCACCGCAAAGATCCAAGCGGCCTGCCGATTCCGGTCGGCGGGGTTCGCAACGACGTGATCGCGGTCGTCGTCGGCATTGTCGTCTATCTTGCGCTCGGGGCTCTTTTCCATCCCTATGTCGTCGGCGTTCCGGTCTTTGGAGCCTAGTGCCCTGAATCTGAAGTTCGCCTCATTATGCAGCGCCTTCCGGAGCGAACTTCAGATTCAAAGGGGCACTAGAAAGTTTATAATTCTAGTGTGGTTCAGGTTCAAAAGTTCGCTTGACGCGCTCGCAGAGAAAATGAAGCGAACTTCTGAACCACCATACTAGTGGAGCGAATTTGACATTCGTTACCCACATTGCAACAAGTCCGAGAAGCGAATGTCAAATTCAAAGCTCCACTAGAAAATTATATTTGCTAGTGGCCCTTTGATTCCCGCATTTGCACGGGAGCTGCCGGAACGGGATGCAAATGTTGGAATCGGACCGCTAGTCATGTCAGTCCAGTCGGCCTTGAAACGGAGGACAGCACCCGACATCCGCGCTCGCAAGAACGGCGATCCGATCGTGATGCTGACTTCGTATCATGCGCATACCGCCGCGCTGGTCGACCGTTATTGCGACGTCATTCTGGTCGGTGACAGCCTCGGAAACGTGATGCACGGGTTCGAGACCACGGTGCCGGTCACGCTGGACATGATGATCCTGCAGGGCCGCGCGGTGATGCGCGGCTCGCAACAGGCGCTGGTCGTGGTCGACATGCCGTTCGGCTCCTACGAGGCCTCGAAGGAGCAGGCGTTTCATTCCGCCGCGCGCATCCTCAAGGAAACGCTCTGCGGCGCGGTGAAACTCGAAGGCGGCGTGAAGATGGCGGAAACCATCGCCTTTCTCACCGCGCGCGGCATTCCCGTAATGGGGCACATCGGATTGACGCCGCAGTCGATCAACACGCTGGGCTCGTTTCGCGCGCAGGGACGCGAGGAGGGAACGTGGCAGCCGATCGAGGACGACGCGCGCGCGGTGGCGGAGGCTGGCGCGTTCTCGATGGTGATCGAGGCGGTTGCAGAGCCATTGGCGCGCAAGATCACGCAGGAGGTGGCGATTCCGACCATCGGCATCGGCGCCAGCGCGGCCTGCGACGGCCAGGTGCTGGTGCTGGAGGACATGCTCGGCCTGTCGCCGCGTGCGCCGAAATTCGTCCGCCGCTACGGCGAACTCGGTCCCATGATCGAGGCTGCGATCGAAGGCTACGCGCGCGACGTACGCAGCCGCGCTTTTCCCGGCCCCGAACACGTTTACGCGATGAAGCCGAAAAGCTGAAAGCCGCGGCCTCAAGCCGTTCCGCTTCTGGTGCTCGCCGCCACGCGGTCCCTGCATGAAGCGCCTGTGAACGTATCCGCCTCCACCTCGGTTTTACGAGCGGCGCGATGCGAGAGGCGAGCGACTTGATTCCATCAATCTTTAAGCTCGCTTGACTAGAATTTTCTGTTCCACGCAACTGTTGATAGAAATCCGCATCCGTGCGAAGTACGTTCGCCGCGTGCCGCGGTGCGTTGACCAAAACACACGGCCATAAATGGCTGTGCCCTCGGAGCACACATGCGAATCTTTATTCTGATCCTCGCTCTCCTGAACTTCTGCGTCGTCACTTCATCTTCCGCGGATGATGCTGGTCCGGTTTTCGTTGATCAGGGGGCGGCTTGGGAGACTTCCAGCCGGACCGATTTCTACACGCGCGATCAAGGTTCGCGCCTCATCCCGTTGGCGTGGCTCAAAGCTCTCAAGCAAACTGATGGAGCGCCCTTCCTGTCCGACAGCTTGACGAGATACGGCTATTTGAAAGGCCCCGATGCTGAACTGCCCGTAGGATTTTACGCGACCGGCCCGGCCGGCGCGAAGGTCGTCGGGATGACGTGCTCCGCGTGTCACACCCGCCAGATCAAGGTGGGAGAACGACTCTATCGCATCGACGGTGGACCGGCGCTGGTCGATTTCCAGGCGTTTCTGAGTGATCTCGATAAGTCGATGGCGCGGGCAACGTCAGACGATGCCGCGTTCCGGGCGTTCGCGGCGTCCGTGCTTCAGACGGCGACTCCCGGCAGCGACAAGGTCGCCGCGCTGCGGAGCGACGTGGACGCCTGGTACCTTCGCTATCACACCATCATCGATCGTTCGCTTTCCAATCCCGGATGGGGACTGGGACGCCTCGATGCGGTTGGCATGATCTTTAATCGAGTGACCGGGTTGGGTGTCGGCCCGGAGCCGTCATTCCTGATTCCGGAGAATATCCACAAGGCCGATGCGCCGGTGCGCTATCCTTTTCTCTGGAACGCACCAAAACAGGACAAGACGCAGTGGCCGGGCTTTGCGGATAACGGGAGCGATATCCTGGGACTCGCTCGAAACGTCGGCGAAGTGATGGGCGTGTTCGGCGATTATCAGCCCACGCGCGACGGCCTGTTCATCGATTTCCTGAACAACAATTCGGTGAATTTCGACGGGCTGCAAAAGCTGGAGGATCTTGCGAAGAAGATCGGGCCGCCGAAATGGCCATGGTCCATCGATACCGTTTTGGCGGCCAAGGGCAAGGCGGTCTTCGAACGATCGACTGCTGATGGCGGATGCCAGGAATGCCACAGTGAGAAACCCGGAAAAGTCCGTTTCCCATTCCAGCAGACCTGGGCAACGCCAATCCAGAACGTGGGGACGGACACGCGCGAATACGATATCCTGGGATGGACCGCCAGATCAGGAGTTCTGCAAGGCGCTTACATTCCGTTCGCGACAAAGCCTTTGAAGGAGACGGACCTCGCGTTCAATATTCTGGCAACATCCGTGATCGGCACGATCGGAGAGCATGTCCTGAGCTTTGCGTCGGCATCGTCACGACGGACGCTTAGCGCCATTGTCAAACCCGATGTCGCGCCGAACGCTCCAGAACCCCTCGACGCGAATCGACTCCCACCCGTTTTGCAGGACTTGCCGGGCGCATTCAGGTTTCCTGGCGCCGCCGCAACCCCCGAAATACGGCATCGGCTTCAGATGAACGCTGAAAGCCCCACGCCCCCGAAAGGCGCCTATGAATCGCGGGTTCTCCACGGCATCTGGGCGACCGCCCCCTATCTGCATAACGGCTCGGTCGCAAGTCTTGCCGAATTGCTCAAGCCTGCGAGCCAGCGGCAGCAGCGCTTCGCGATCGGTCCCGATTATGATCTGGAAAACATCGGCATTGCTTCGAATCAGACCCAGGCGGGCAACGTTCGCGAAACGACCGGGTGTGACGATCTGAACTCCGGCAACAGCCGTTGCGGCCATGAATTCGGGACGAGACTGCCGGATGCTGACAAGAAAGCTCTACTCGAATATCTGAAAACGCTTTGAGCTGTCTGTCTCGGCCAGCTCGACGATTGGCCTGCCCAGACTAGCGAATATCGTCCGACCCCAGGAGACTCATCCACGTTGTTCATGAAACGGCGTGGATGAGGCGCGCCGAATCGAAGAGCATGCGTGTCCGATCGGTTGGCCGATCGGGCACGCTTTGCCTTGTCGGCGCCATATCGCTAGGGTATCGCCGCCGCCATCGACGGGATGTGCGCACAAGGCTGCACCGCGGGATCCGCGGATGATCGGGGACGGGAAAATTTAAGTGGCTGAATTATTTAGCGAAGTTGATGAAGAACTGCGCCGCGAGCAGCTCAGGAAAGTTTGGAGCCGGTATTCGGGGCTGATCGTTGGCGCCGCCATTCTGATCATTGTCGCGGTCGGCGGCTGGCGCGGATATCAGTACCTGCAGGCTCAAAAAGCTGCCCAGGCCGGTTCGGCCTTCGAGGCGGCCGCGGCGCTCGCCGATCAAAACAAGCATGCCGAGGCCGAAGCGGCCTTCACGAAACTGGCGGCGACCGCGCCGCGCGGATATCGCAATCTGTCGCTGCTTCGCGCTGCGGCCGCAGCGGCCAAGCGCGATCCCAAGGAGGCGGTCAAGCTCTACGACGCGATCGCGGCGGACGGCGGATTCAGCGGCGCGGAGCGCGATCTCGCGCGCGTGCGGGCCGCCGGATTGCTGCTCGATACCGAGACCTACCAGAACATGCTGCAGCGGCTGGAGCCGGCGACCGCCCCTGAGGCGACCTTCCGCCATACCGCGCGCGAACTGCTGGCGTTGTCCGCCTGGCGTGCCAACGATACGGCGGCCGCGCGAAAATGGCTCGACATGATCAGCGCGGACGGCCAGACGCCATCCAGCCTGCGCAGCCGCGCCGAAGCCTTGCAAGCCTTGCTGCCGCCGGTTGCGAAGAGCTGAGCAGGGTGTTCCGAACTCAAGTTTGAACGAGAACTGTTGATGCGCCGCTCGCAACGCCTGATTGCCACTGCCGTTCTGATCTCGCTCTGCGGCGTGCTCGCCGGTTGCGGCGGCGGCGGTCTGAGCAATTGGGATCCGTCCGATATGCTCGACTTCCTCGATACCAAGAAAAAACTTCCGGGCAAGCGTGAGCCGGTTTTCCCTGAAGGCGTTCCCGGCATCGAGCAGGGCGTGCCGAAGGAACTCTACAAGAGCAACGTCGAACAGCAACAGCAGCAGGATCAATCCGCCGCTGTCGTTGCGGCCTCGCCCCCGGCCGGCGCCGGGCACACCCGGCGATCGGGAGCGTCCAATGGAGCGGCCGGCAGCGCGCCGGCACCCGCCGAGGCCGCCGCCGCGGATGGCGCTGCTCCCGCTGCCGCTGAGCCGCATCGCAAGCCGAAACGGCTGGTCCATCGCCGGGCCACCGCGCTGCCCAAGGAAGAGCCGGCGCCGCAGCAGCAGGTCGCGCCGCAACAGTCACCGGACACCTCGCCGTTTCCCGCGCCGATGCCCAGCGGCAGCTTCGCGCACTGACAGCGGTATCGGCGGCGCCGAAACGCTGGTATTGAGACGCCGCCGCTCCCGACGGCAGGTATGCCGATGTCCTTCACTGTTGCCATCATAGGCCGGCCCAATGTCGGCAAATCGACGCTGTTCAACCGTCTGGTAGGGCAGAAGCTGGCGCTGGTCGATGACGAGCCGGGCGTGACGCGCGACCGCCGCGAAGGTCAGGCGCGGCTCGGCGATCTCGATTTCACGGTGATCGATACCGCCGGCCTTGACGAAGGACCGCGCGGCTCGCTGACGGCGCGCATGCAGGAGCAGACCGAGGCAGCGATCGCAGCCGCCGATGCGCTGATGTTCGTCTTCGATGCGCGCGCGGGCCTGACGCCGACCGATCGTTCCTTCGCCGATTTCGCGCGGCGCGCCGACAAGCCGGTCGTTCTCGTTGCCAACAAGAGCGAGGGGCGGCACGGCGACGCCGGCGCGCTGGAGTCCTATGCGCTGGGACTCGGCGATCCGATCGGCGTGTCCGCGGAGCACGGCGAGGGCATGGGCGATCTCTACGATGCGTTGCGCGCCGTGATGCCGGAGCCAGCCGAAGACGCCGAGGAATTCGACGATGACGATATCATCGAGTCTGAGGATATGTCGCAGCGGCCGATCCGCGTTGCGATCGTCGGGCGTCCCAATGCCGGCAAGTCGACGTTGATCAATCATCTACTCAACGAGGAACGGCTGCTGACGAGCCCGGAAGCCGGCACCACGCGGGATTCCATTTCGGTCGAACTGGACTGGAAGGGACGCGATTTTCGTATCTTCGATACCGCCGGGCTGCGGCGCCGGTCGCGCATCGAGGAGAAGCTCGAGAAGCTGTCGGTGGCGGACACGTTGCGCGCCGTCAGGTTCGCCGAGGTCGTCGTCCTGATGATGGATGCGCAGAACAGGTTCGAGGAGCAGGACCTGCGCATCGCCGACCTGATCGAGCGTGAGGGTCGCGCGCTGGTGATAGCCGTCAACAAATGGGATCTGATGCCGCGCGGGTCGGGCGGGATCGCATCGCTGCGCCGCGATGCCGATCACTGGCTGCCGCAGGTCAAGGGTGCGCCGGTCGTCGCGGTCTCCGGTCTGACGGGCGAGGGGGTCGACGGCCTGATGACGGCGATCCAGAACGCCTACGCCGTCTGGAATCGGCGGGTGCCGACGGCCGCGCTCAATCGCTGGTTCCAGCAGGCGGTCGACGCCAACCCGCCGCCCGCGGTCTCGGGCCGCCGCCTGAAGCTCAACTACGCGACCCAGACCAAGGCGCGGCCGCCGAGTTTCGTGGTGTTCTGTTCGCGGGCTGATGCGGTTCCGGAATCCTATCTGCGCTATCTCGTCAACAGTTTGCGTGAAGCATTCGAACTGCCCGGCGCGCCGATCCGCATCACGCTTCGCGAAAAGGCCAATCCGTTCGCGCACAAGCGCAAACGCAAGTCGTGAGCGCGTATTCGCAAAAGGCGGATCAGCGGCTGTGGGGCGGCTGCGCGCGTTGCAGAAGCTGCGCCTTGTAATTCTCCAACAATTCCGCCGCGAACTCGGCCGGGCTTCGGCGAGTGTCGTCAGGCTCGCTGCCAGGCGACGGATTCTTGAGGGTAAAGGCGCGCATCACGCGCTCGACAATGGCTCGCATCGATAGCTCCTGACCCGACCGAGACCGGTCCATCGCGCATCAAGTTCCGGTCATTTGTGAGGCAGCCGTTCAAAACGGTTCAATGCGCCGGCGCTGCCGAAGGTGGATTGAAGCTCATCACCTTGCGGCTTTTGTAGTCGTAGAGTTTGCCGGTCTCGCTCCAGGACGGAAGGCACATCGGGACGATGAATTCGGCAATCTGGTCAGGCGTATCCAGCGTGACGGGATCTTCGCCGGGAAACACGATGGCTCGCATGCGGGTGCGAACCGGCCCCGGATTGAACAGGTTGACCCGGATCGGCGTCGTGGCCGTCTCGTTCGCCCAGCATCGCACCAGCGTATCCAGCGCCGCCTTCGACGCCGCATAGGGACCGCGATAGGCGTTGGCCTTGCTGGCGGCGCCGGAAGTGACGAACACCGCGCGCCCGGCATCGGATTTCTGAAGTAATGGCTCCATGCAGCGGATCAGTTGAAAATTCGCGGTGACGTTGATCGCCATGACGTCCTGCCATGGCTTCAGCTCGATGTGGCCGAGCGGCGAGGACGGACCGGCGATGCCGGCATTGCCGACGAGAATATCCAGCTTGCCGTGGCGCTCGTTCAAGGCGGCGCCAAGTCGGGCGATGCCGTCGAAGTCTGTGAGATTGAGCGGCACCAGCGTCGCGCTGCCGCCGTCCTTGCCGATGTCGTCGTCGAGTTCTTCGAGCCCGCCTTGCGTGCGCGCCACCGCGATCACGTGCGCACCCGCTTTTGCGAGCGCGCGCGCGGTGGCGTAGCCGATGCCGCGCGAGGCTCCGGTCACGAGCGCGATACGGGAGGCGAGTGGTTTTGTCATGGACCGGAATGCTTTGTGCTGGCGGGGCGGATTGACAAAAGAACCTGCTGAAACGGGATGTGGATGTTAGAACCGGATCGTCAGGATGGGAAGCAGAGGAGTTTGTGCGCCTTATGCCTGAATTATCGGGCGAAGCCAAAGGACAATGGCGACCGATGTCGGCCGCCGACCTGCTGCCGGTCCTGACAATCGCGGAGAAAGTCCATCCCGCTTTTCCCGAGGAAGCGGAGGTGTTTGCCGAGCGATTCCGGCTCTACGCAGCCGGCTGCCTCGTCTTCCACGCGGGTGAGTCCATTAGCGGTTATGTGATCAGCCATCCGTGGCGCGCCATGGACCCGCCGGCGCTGAATTCACGGCTTGGCATGTTACCCCGCGATCCGGAGACGTATTACATCCACGACATCGCATTGCTGCCCGAATTGCGAGGGACCGGTGTGGCGGCGACGGCGGTCGCCCGGATGTTCGCGCAGGCGCGCAAGGAGAGGCTCGCCACCGCTTCCCTGGTGGCAGTCAATGGCTCCGCACGTTTCTGGGGGCGGCACAGCTTCCGCAACGTTACGCTCGATAAAATCCGGGACGCCGCACTCGCACGGAAGCTGGGCGGTTACAGCAACGCTGCGGCCTTCATGGTCCGGCAGTTCTGAACGGGAGCGCCGACCCATCGTCCGCTCACGGCGTGGCCGATCAGCTCGCTTCCGCGAGCAGCGACAGTTGATGCGGCTGCGGTTCGACGTCGGTATGGTCGGTGAGGCTGGTGGGATAGGCGCCGGTGAAGCAATGGTCGGAGTATTTCGGGTCAGCAGGATCGCGTCCCGGCTCGCCCATGGCGCGGTACATGCCGTCGATGGAGAGGAAGGCCAGCGAATCCGCGCCGATGATGTCGCGCATCTGCTCGAGACTGTGGGTCGCGGCCAGAAGGCTGCCGCGATCCGGCAGGTCGATGCCGTAGTAATCGGGGTGGATGATCGGCGGCGAGGCGAGGCGGAAGTGCACCTCCGTGGCGCCGGCATCGCGCATCATGCGCACGATCTTCTTCGAGGTGGTGCCGCGCACCAGCGAGTCGTCGATCAGGACGATGCGCTTGCCCGCAATCGCGGCGCGGTTGGCCGAATGCTTCATGCGCACGCCGAGTTCGCGGACGCTTTGAGCCGGCTGGATGAAGGTGCGGCCCACATAATGGTTTCTGATGATCCCGAGTTCGTACGGCACGCCGGAGAACTGGCTGTAGCCGAGGGCGGCAGGCACGCCGGAATCGGGCACCGGCACCACCACGTCGACCTCGGCGTAACTCTCGCGGGCCAGTTGCGCGCCGAACGCCTTGCGGACTTCATAGACGGAGCGGCCGCCGACGATCGAATCCGGCCGCGAAAAATAGATGTATTCGAAAATGCAGGGCCGCGGCGGCATCGGCGGAAAGGGCTTGTGGATTTCAGTCTGGATGGTCCCGTCCTTGCGATGGAACACGATGATTTCGCCGGGTTCGATGTCGCGGACATATTTCGCGCCGATGATGTCGAGCGCGCAGGTTTCCGACGCCAGGATCGGGCAGCCGTCGAGTTCGCCGAGAACGAGCGGGCGGATGCCGCGCGGATCGCGCGCGCCGACCAGTTTCTTGTTGGTCAGCGATACCAGCGCGTAGGCGCCTTCGATGGCTCGGAGCGCCTCGATGTAGCGCTCGATGAAACGGCCGCGCCGGGATTGCGCCACCAGATGCAGGATCGCCTCGGTGTCGGAGGTCGATTGCATCAAGGCGCCGTTGCGCACCAGTTCGCGGCGCAGCGTCAGCCCGTTGGTGAGATTGCCGTTATGGGCGACCGCGAAGCCGCCGGCATTAAGCTCGGCGAACAGCGGCTGCACGTTGCGCAGGATGGTGCCGCCGGTGGTGGAGTAGCGGGTGTGGCCGATGGCCGCGCTGCCGGGAAGACGTTCGATCACTGCCCGGCGGGAGAAGGTGTCGCCGACGAGACCGAGACGGCGCTCGGAATGGAATCGCTTGCCGTCGAAGGTGACGATGCCGGCGGCTTCCTGACCGCGATGCTGGAGAGCGTGGAGACCGAGCGCGGTGATGGCGGCGGCGTCTGGATGGCCGAAAATCCCGAACACGCCGCATTTCTCGCGGAGCGAGTCGCCGTCGGGATCAGAATCCGGATCGGGCGCAAGAGAGTCGCTGGAAGGGCTCTGCTGACAGTCCATTGCGCCTCGCACTAGTGTTCCGCGGGTTTGCCGTCGATCAGTTTTTTCAGGCCGTCCCGGGCAGGTTTGGAATAGCCGTCGGACCCGGGGGAAGCAGGCTCCGCATCCGATTGATCCGCTTCCGGCTTATTCTTCTTGAGTTTGTTTAAGATGGTGTTCTCGGGATCGTCCGGCAAGAGCGATTGAAGCCAGACGCCGGTGGAATTGAGCACCGTGAGCGACTTCGCGCCGGTGACCCAGTCCGGCCGCTGCTTGTCCGGAACCAGCCAGGTGAAGAACAGAAAGGCAACGACAACGATCAGCAGGCCCCGCGCCAGTCCGAACAGGAAACCCAGGGTGCGGTCGAGCGCGCCGATCCGGGAATCGAGGACCATATCGGAGATGCGCGTGGTAAGGATCGAAACCACGATCAGGGTGCCGATGAAAACGCCGCCGATCACGGCACCGGCCGCCAGCGTTTCGCTCTCGATGTAGGTCTTGGCGAACGGCAGCAGTTTCTGGAACGAGTAGAGCGTCGCCAGCGCGGCGATACCCCAGGATGCGATCGACAGGATTTCGCGCATGAAGCCGCGGATCATCGCGAGCAGGCCCGAAATCAGCATCACGGCGAGCAGAACGAGGTCGAGGATGGTTATCGGCATCGGCTGGTCAGGTCCGCTCGTAAATTCCCAGAAACCGAATCGGCATTCGCTGCCGGTCCAGACTGACGGTCATGTGACACGTCCAGCAAGGACCTTCGCGCAACACATTGTCGGCCCTGCGGCCGCGCCGAATGTATAGCGGCGGCCGATGCGGAGGTCACGCCCGCTTTAGCCGTCCTGATGACGGAATCGGGACGGTGTGGCATTTTTCTCCGGATCGATGGCCTGGCTCTGACGGCCTTGTCCGCGCGCGGCGATATCCGCCACCAGCGTGGTCAGTCCGGCAACGCTATCGAGCGTCAGGCCGGCGTCGCTGCCGATGTCGCCGCGGGCCGATTCGGGAAGCACCGCGCGGCCGAATCCGAGCTTTGCTGCTTCCTTTAGCCGCGCCGAGGTCTGCGCCACGGGCCTGACCGCGCCGGACAACGAAATCTCGCCGAAATAAACCGCGTCGGTGGGCAGTTGGGCGTTTGTCAGCGAGGACACCAGCGCGGCCGCCGCGGCGAGGTCGGCTGCGGGCTCGCTGATGCGAAGGCCGCCGGCGACATTGAAATAAACGTCGTAGCCCGACAGCTTGACCCCGCAATGGGCTTCGAGAACCGCCAGCACCATGGACAGCCGGTTCGAATCCCAGCCGACGACGGCGCGCCGCGGCGTGCCGAGCGAGGTCGGCGCCACCAGCGCCTGCAATTCCACCAGCACCGGACGTGTGCCCTCGAGGCCGGCGAATACCGCGGTGCCCGGACTGCCGAGGTCGCGCGCCGACAGGAACAGTTCGGACGGATTGGACACCTCTCGCAAGCCGAGCCCGGTCATCTCAAAGACGCCGATTTCGTCGGTGGGACCGAAACGGTTCTTCACCGCGCGCAGGATGCGGAACTGCTGCGAGCCTTCGCCTTCGAACGACAGCACGGCGTCGACCATGTGCTCGACCACGCGGGGACCGGCGATCTGGCCGTCCTTGGTGACGTGGCCGACCAGAATCAGCGCGGTGCCGGATTTCTTGGCGAAGCGAATCAGCGCCTGTGCCGATGCGCGCACTTGCGTCACGGTGCCAGGCGCGGATTCCACGGTGTCGGTCCACATGGTCTGGATCGAGTCGATCACCACGAGGCGCGGCACCGCGCCTTCGGACAAGGTGGCGACGATGTCCTCGACCGAGGTTTCCGCCGCAAGCTGCACCGGCGCGTCGGCAAGCCCGAGGCGTTCGGCGCGCAACCGCACCTGCGCGACCGCTTCCTCGCCGGAAATATAGACCGCGCGATGGCCGGCGCGGGCCAGCAGGCTGGTCGCCTGCGTCAGCAGCGTCGATTTGCCGATGCCGGGATCGCCGCCGACCAGCAGCACGGAGCCGCGCACGAATCCGCCGCCGGTGACGCGATCGAGTTCGGTCATGCCGGAGGACAGGCGGGGCGCGTCCTGCGTCTTGCCCGCCAGCGTTTCCAGCGTGAACAGCCGGCCTTTCCGCTTGGAACGGATGCTGACCGGCATCGTCGTCGCGCCGGTTAAGTCCTCCTCGGCGAGCGTATTCCATTCGCCGCAGGCATCGCACTTGCCCTGCCAGCGGTTATACGCCGCGCCGCAGGTCTGGCAGACGAAGGAGAGGGCGGATTTTGCCATTTTAGCGATCGCATTCGGCGCAAGGGTTCACGACTCGGCTGGTCCGCCCTTGTAGATTCGATTGTAGCGATCGCCGAGGTTAGTCAGCACCTCGTAACCGATGGTGCCGAAATGGTGCGCAAGTTCATCCACGGTGACGCCTTCGCCGATCAGCGTCGCCAGATGGCCGCGCCGCACGATCGCATGAGGCGGCAGGTCAGTGATGTCGACGGCCAGCAGGTCCATGGAGATGCGGCCCGCCACCGGGCATCGCGTTCCCGCCACCACGACGTCCGCTCCGCGAGTGCCGTCATTGCTGCCGCCGGCGCGGAAATAGCCGTCGGCATATCCCGCCGCAACGATGGCAAGCCGCGTCGGCCGCCGCGCCGTCCACGTCGCGCCGTAGCCAACGCTTTCGCCCTTGTCGACCATCCGGATCTGCGCGATCCGCGCTTGCAACTCGACAACGGGCCGCATCGGATTGTCGGCCTCCGGCGTGGGATTCACGCCGTAGAGCGCGGCGCCCGGACGCACCAGATCGAACGGATATTGCGGCCCGAGGAAAATCCCGGACGAGTTCGCCAGCGAAGCGGGAACGCCGGAGAACTGGCTGGCGATCTCACGGAAGGCCGCGACCTGTCTGGCGTTGAGCGGATGATGGAGGGTTTCGGCGCAGGCGAGGTGACTCATCACCAGCGTGATGCCGTGATCGCCGGCATCGATCCTCGGAATGAGCCCTTGCGCCTCGTCGAGCGTGAGGCCGAGGCGGTTCATGCCGGTGTCGATGTGGATCGCTGCGCCGCCCGCCCAGCCAGTGCGGCGGCAGAAAGCGTCCCATTCCGCGAGTTCGTTAAGGTCGCCAATCACGGGCCGGCAATTGATCGCGGCGAAGGCGTCGCTGCAATTCTGAAAGAGGCCGTCCAGCACATAGACATCGGCAGAGGGAGCAGCGGCGCGGACGACGCGCGCCTCATCGAGCGTTGCCACGAAAAACGTCTTGCATCCGGCGGCAGCCAGCGCCCGCACCACCGGCCTGGCTCCGCAGCCATAGGCATTAGCCTTGACGACGCCGGCGCATTCGGCGGGGACGGCGGTCTTTTCGAGCTTGCGCCAGTTCGCTGCGATGGCGCCGAGATCGACGGTGAGGGTGCCGATCGCCGCAGCGGCCGTAACAGCCGCGTCGGCATCGGCCGGCGTGCCGCTGGTCGTCGTTTTGGAATCGGGCATGAGATTCATGCCGCATGCTACGCTTGGCTGTACGGCGGTTCAACCGCGCGAGCGGTGCGCTTAGACGGACTGTAAGCCCGCTATTGTGAGTGGCCGATCCGACATTCGCGTGCCGTTTCGGCGCGCGCCTTTTTGCGAACGTGGGAGAGAACGACCACTAGCAATATATGTGGTTAATGGAATGTTGAATCTGCCACCGTTACCGCCGCCAAAAGCTCACGACCGTCTACAACACAGATTCGGTGTCTGGGATCGCAATATGCGCTCCTAATAGGGGCGCGCGATCTGGCCCGCGCCACGTGACAAGCGGCGGCCCTCCCAATCACACCGGTGTACGTTGTCAGTTCCATGTGTGCGCACATGAGTTCCATCACGGTTGTGGCAATCAGGTGACAGCCGTACGAGCCTCACCCTGATAAATTGCAGGCATGTTCAGGAATCGCCCGGAAGGAATGACATCATGATGCAAAGGCTTCTCCTCGCCACCGCCGCGGTCTGCGCGCTTGGCATCGGCTCCGCCTCAGCCGCCGATCTGGCGGCGCGTCCGTATACCAAGGCTCCTGCCGTGCCTTTCGTATCGCCTGTTTATGACTGGAGCGGCTTCTATGTCGGCGGCCATGTCGGTGGCGGCTGGGCTGACCAGAGACAGACCGTACTGGATGATGGTTTCGGCGGATTAGGTCTCGCCGGGTCCGGTCTGTTTCCGAATGGATCGACGTTCAATAGAAATCATCCCAGTGGTGTCCTTGGCGGTGTGCAGGGAGGGTTCAACTGGCAATTCAACAACATCGTTTTGGGTGTAGAAGGGGAATACACCTGGTCCGGCATGAAAACGACATCTCGAACGCTCGACCCGGTGTTTCCGACGGTTGATATACGGTCCAGTGACAGAATCGACGAAATAGCGACGGTTACAGGCAGGGTCGGTTACGCGTTCAACAACTGGCTCCTCTACGGCAAGGGCGGTTGGGCTTGGGCGCGCGGCGGATCTGAGGGGATGATAGAAAATCCGGCGGGTGTATTTGGTGGATTTTCCTCAAGATATGAGAACGATGGATGGGTAGCCGGCGCGGGCGTCGAATGGGGCTTTGCGCCGAATTGGTCCCTCAAGCTTGAGTATGAACATATCGACCTCGGCCACAAGGCTATACAAGTCGATGCAAACGGGTTTGGGGGAACGGTGGTTGCCGACTCCTCCACTCGGATCGACACGGTGAAGGCTGGCGTAAACTATCGTTTCAATTGGGGCGGCCCGAGCGCCTCCCATTACTAAGTTTTAGAGACGTATGGATTGAGAGGCCCCGTTCATGCGGGGCCTCTTTTTTGTGAAGGTAACTGCCGGTTTTCCGGGCTGGTTTGCGGTTTGTGAATCGGTGTTACGACCGCGGTCGTCGCCGGAAGAAGCGGAATTGCGAGATCCTAGACCTCGCCTGCTGAGTCGGTAACCTGGCCTCGATGGAATCGCGCGCGAGATTCTGCGCCTCGATTGCATCGTTGCGGACGCGCGGTTGAAAACCGAGCGTGACGACGCAATTCGCCTATATCGCTCACAAGCTATTTGGAAAAATGTCGGACAGAGATTGCTCGACGACGACTCGAGTCTGCTTCAACTGTTGAATCAGACTCGTCGCTTATGCTTTTGTTTGAGCATGATCTTCTCCCGAAAACCGGTTTCCATTTTTCGGGATCATGCTCTGGCAGGCTGTTGAAAAAGCCTCCAACCGTTATTCCGGGGCGCAACGAAGGTGCGAACCCGGAATCCAGCCACACTGATTTTCTTCGTATTTCTGGATTCCTGATCGCCGCTTGCGCGGCGTCCGGAATGACGACAGAGATTTTTCAACAGCCTGCTAGCGGCATCGCGCTATAGCAGTCACCAAGATGGCTGCCGCCGGCCGAGAAGATGGCTGCCGCCGGCCGAAATGGGTGCCGGTTGCGGTCCCGCCGGCGCATCTGCGCCTCCGACGGCAACAACAAACCGGCATGGCGATGCCCCCAACATCGCCATTTGAATCAAACCGTCAGCCTCTCGCAACAGATTTAAGGTCCTGACCCTAGATACGGTACTCTAGATACGATCGGGCAGGTGGCCGTCATGCGCGAGGTCGCTGAAGCGGGTGAATTGCCCCTCGAACTGTAGCTCGACGGTGCCGGTCGGACCGTGGCGCTGCTTGCCGATGATGACTTCGGCCTTGCCGTGCACGAGCGACATCTCGAGTTGCCACTTCTCGTACTCCGGCGTGCCCGGCCGAGGCTCCTTGTTCTGGAGGTAGTATTCCTCGCGGAACACGAACATCACGACGTCGGCGTCCTGTTCGATCGAACCGGATTCGCGCAGGTCCGCAAGCTGCGGGCGCTTGTCGTCGCGGGCCTCGACCTGACGGGACAGTTGCGACAGCGCGATGATCGGAACGTTCAACTCCTTCGCCAGCGCCTTCAGGCTGGTGGTGATTTCGGTGACTTCCTGCACGCGGTTGTCGCTGCGCTTGCCGCTGCCCTGCAGGAGCTGGATGTAGTCGACGATCAAGACGTCGAGTCCCTTCTGGCGCTTCAGGCGGCGGGCGCGCGCCGTCAGTTGCGAAATCGAAAGGCCGCCGGTCTCGTCGACGTAGAGCGGCAGGTGCTCCAGTTCGATGGTATGATCGCGGATCTTCTCGAAATCGCTTTCGGTAATTCCGCCGCGCCGGATATTGCTGGAGGCGATGCTGGTCTGCTCGGCGAGAATGCGCGTCGCCAGTTGCTCCGCCGACATTTCGCAGGAGAAGAAGCCCACGATCCCGCCATTGACGGTCTTCATCGTGCCGTCGGGCTGCAGCTCCGACTCATGGGCCTTGGCGATGTTGTAGGCGATATTGGTCGCGAGCGCGGTCTTGCCCATGCCCGGACGGCCGGCGACGATGATCAGGTCGGACTGCTGCAATCCGCCCATTTTCGAGTCGAGGTCGCGCAGGCCCGTGGCGATGCCGGACAGTTTTCCGTCGCGGCGATAGGCGTTGGCCGCCATGTCGAGCGCGATCTTCATCGCCTGAGAAAATTTCTGGAAGCCGCCGTCGTAGCGGCCTGATTCGGCCAGCTCGTAAAGGCGGCGCTCGGCGTCCTCGATCTGCGCCCGCGGCGCGAAATCGACCGGCGCGTCGTAGGCGACGTTGACCATGTCCTCGCCGATGTGAATCAGGTCGCGGCGCAGCGCCTGTTCATAGACGGCGCGCCCGTAGTGGAGCGCGTTGATGATCGTGGTGGCCTCCGCCGCCAGACGGGCGAGGTACTGGCTTACGGTCATGCCGCCGATGTCGGTCTCGGCGGGAACGAAGGTCTTGACCGTGACGGGCGTCGCGATCTTGCCGGCGCGAATTAGGCTGCCGGCGGTCTCGAAGATCGTCTGATGGATCGGTTCGTAGAAATGCTTCGGCTCGAGGAAATCGGAAACCCGGTAAAACGCGTCGTTGTTGACCAGAATGGCGCCGAGAAGACCTCGTTCCGCTTCGACGTTGTGCGGCGCGGTGCGATAGGCTGGCGTTGCCGGATCAGGCGCAAGCTTCAGGATCTTCGAATCAGCCATGGCTTTTCGATTTTGACGGAGTTTTCGAGTATGGGGCACGCATAAAGCGCCGCTCAGGGCGGCGGAAGCATGCCGGCTTCCTTATGCCCGATTCTCACATCAACTCGAACGAAACTTGAGTCGAAAGCGCATCGAACTTGACGGTCGTCAGCGACGAACGGCCGGCACGAATCGGTTCACTCGCCCGCGATCTGAAGCCGCGGACGTTGTTTTCGCTCGGTGCCCCGCAGTTTGGCTTCACCGCGCGGGATATAGTCCCGCGTCATCGGTACGATGCCTTGCCTCCTGGTGATCTGGATCTGGAAATTCATCAGGTTCTGCTTGCGGAACGACATCTCCGAAGACGCCAGATAGAATTCCCACATCCGCGCGAACCGCTCGTCGTAAAGCCGCACCGCTTCCTCGCGCCGCGCCATGAAGCGCTCGCGCCAGGCCTTCAGCGTTTCCGCATAATGCAGGCGCAGGATTTCGATGTCGCAGACCAGAAGCCCGGCGCGTTCGATCGCCGGTAACACTTCCGACAGCGCGGGGATGTATCCGCCCGGGAAGATATACTTCGCGATCCAGGGATTGGTGATGCCCGGACCTTCGGAACGGCCGATCGAATGCAGCACCATCACGCCGTCGCGGTCGAGCAGTTCGGCGCAATGCTTGAAGAACGTATCGTAGTGATCGACGCCGACGTGCTCGAACATGCCGACCGAAACGATTCGATCGAAAGGTCCGGGCGTGTCGCGATAATCCTGGAGCAGGAACTTCGCCGATCGGTTGAGGTTTTTTTCCTCGGCGCGGGCTTTCGACACCAGAAGCTGTTCGGTCGACAGCGTGATGCCGGTGACGCGAGCGCCGGTCATTTCCGCAAGATAAAGACTGAGGCCGCCCCAGCCCGAGCCGATATCGAGTACGCTGTGGGTGGGCTCCATCAGAAGCTTGGCGGCGACGTGCCGCTTCTTCGCAAGCTGGGCGTCGTCGAGCGTCAGATCCGGAGTTTCGAAATAGGCGCAACTGTATTGTTTGTCGGCATCGAGAAACAGCGAGTAGAGGCGGCCGTCGAGATCGTAATGGCGCGCGACGTTGTTTCTGGACCGACCGCGCGGATTGAATTGCTGGATGTTGCGGACGAGATAGCGGAGCCACCATTGCAGCCTCGCCCAGCGCGGCATGACGTCGGGTTGATCGAGGATGATCGCGAGAAGGTCGGCGATCGATCCTCGTTCGACCGTCATCGTGCCGTCGGTATAGGCTTCGCCGAACGACATTTCCGGGTCGAGCAGAAGCTGCCGGGCGACCTCTTTCGTGGTCAGCCGCACCCGCACCGGTTCGCCGGTGCCGTCGCCGCACGTGAAGGTCATGCCGTTCGCGGTTACGAATGTGATCGAGCCGCGCTGAACAAACTGGTTCAGAAAAAACCGTAACAAACGGTCCATCGAAACCACCATTCATCACGAGGAGGCGCCAGCCGCCGTGGCTATGGGGGCTGACGCCCAGGTTCCATATAAAATAGTAATGCCGTGGAAACTGTTCCACCAATGCACTGATCGCAGGGCGGATATTCGGAATCGTGATCACGTGGTTGCGTTATTCTGCGCGCTTCCATTCGCAACGTAATTGGCTAAAAGGTGGGCCCGCCGCAGTCGCGGTGATTCCGCACCGGGAGAATGGGAATGTTGAGCCGAGCGCTCAGTCTAGCGACGGTGATGGTTGTGATCGTCGGTTTCACCGATCACGCATCCGCGCAAAACCTCGAGGCGGGCAAGTCGGCCGCGCAGATATTTTCGGGGAACTGCACCGCCTGCCATAAAGGCGCTCGCGGATTGCTCAGGACCGTAGCACCTGGATCGCTGCCGGGTTTCCTGCGCCAGCATTACACTACCGGCCCCGACATGGCCAAAATGCTCGCCGCCTATCTGATCTCCAACGGTGCGACCGACGAGCGCTACAGGGCGGAGACGCCGAGGCGGCATCCGGGCGATCTGAAACCGGAATCGGAGCCGAGCCGGGCCGAGCGTCGTCAGGGCCGGAAGCCGTCCCGCGAAGCGGAGCGGCCAAGCGCGGATACGTCCGCTCAGGATGAGCCGCGCGGCCGCAAGAGCCGGCGGCACGGCCGCCGTGCGCGACCCGAGACCGAGAATCCGGAGGCCGCGCGGCCGGCTTCGGAGGATTCCGTTACCGGCACGCGGGAGGCGGGCAAACCCGCAACCAGAAAAAAGCTGGGCAAGCGCGGCAAGCAGGCGCCGGACGAGTCGCCGAAAGCCGGCGCCGCCGGTCAGCCTCAAGACAATGCCGTCGAGAAACCGGAAACGGCGAAGGGCGCGCCATCCGCCGTAGAACCCGCCAAGGGAGAGACGAGTAAGGACGCAGCGTCCAAAACGGAAGCGCCGAAAGCGACAACTCCCAAGGATCAAGCGGCCGACGACAAAGCCGGCCCGGAGCAGGCGGGTAAGAAGACCGACGCAGTCAAGCCAGACGCATCCAATCCTGATCTGACCAATTCCGGGAGTGCCGGTACGGCCGAAACCAAGAATTCCGACGCAGGCAAATCGGCGGGGACCAAGCCCGAGGCGGCCAAGCCCGAGGCGGTCAAGCCTGAGGCGGCCAAGTCCGAAACGGGCGCATCCGATGCCAGCAAGCCGGTCGAGGCTGCGAGCCCCGGCGAGCCGAAGGCGGTTCCGCTGCGCGCCGATCCCGTTCCGGCGGTGACGCCGGCGCCGAAGGCCGGCGAGGGCGACGCGAAGCCGCCGTCCGAGGCCGCGAGTCCCACGCCGGCTCCCACCGGTGCTGCGGTTCCATCGTCGCCGTCGACTTCGGCTGAGCCGGCAAAGCCGGCGGCGTCTCCGAAGGAGCCATCCTCGCAGGCCGGGTCCACTACCTCATCCGAGTCGTCGTCAACTCCCGACGGATCGTCCGCGCCGACCTCGGAATAGAGAGCTTCGAATCAGAAGCTGAGGCTCTATGAGCATCTTCCGGTCTCGCCCGTTCTTCGCGCGAGCGTGGGGTTGAGGGAAGGGGCGAACCGATCGCTTCTTCGAGGTGTCTTGGTCGCCGTCAGATCAGCGAGACCAGGCCGCCGCCGAGGCGCTCCAGTCGCCCGGCCAGTTCCAGTTCAAGCAGGACGGTGCGTACGATCGCCGGCGAGGAATCCGCCATCCGGATCAAATCGTCGAGCCCGATCGGCATGGGGCCGAGCAGACCAATGATGCGCGCGCGGTCGCTCGCCACTGGCTCTTCGGTTTCGGGACCATCGTAATCCGGTTCTCCCGCAGGCAGGTCGATCGGCCGCCCCATGATCGGCCGCACGGCGTTGATGACATCGGACGCTTCCGTGATCAGCGTCGCGCCCTGCTTGATGAGATCGTTGGTGCCGGCGGCGCGGGGATCGAGCGGCGAACCCGGCACGGCGAAGACCTCGCGGCCTTGCTCGGCGGCGATACGGGCCGTGATCAGCGAACCCGAGCGATGCGCCGCCTCGATCACGACAACGCCGAGGGCGACGCCGGAGATCAGGCGGTTGCGCCGCGGAAAATCGCGGGCGCGCGGCACGTGCCCCATCGGCATTTCCGAAATCGCGCCGCCGTCTTCCAATACGGCCGCAAGCAGGTCCTCATGCTCGGACGGATAGATGCGATCATGGCCGCCGGCCAGCACCGCGATGGTGCCGCTCGCGAGGCTTGCGCGATGCGCAGCCTGATCGATGCCGCGCGCCAGTCCCGACGCGATGATGAAACCGGCTTCGCCGAGATCGTGCGCCAGCACCTGCGCGAACTTGTGACCGGCGCCGGACGCGTTGCGCGAGCCGACGATCGCAATCATCGGGCGCGCCATGACAGCGAGGTTGCCACGCACGCCGAGCAGCGGCGGCGCGTCGTCGATGGTCGTGAGGTGCGGCGGATAGCCGGCCTCGCCCGGCGCCAGCAGGCTGACGCCGATCCGCCGGGCGGCGGCCAACTCGTCCATTGCTTCGGCTTCGCCGCATAGCCGGGCCGGACGTGAAGCGCCCCCGCGTCGCGCCAGATCGGGCAGGCGGTTCAGCGCCTCACGGGCGCTGCCGAAATGATTCACGAGCGAACGAAAAGTCCGCGGCCCGACGTTTTCGGAGCGTATCAGCCGCAGCCAGTCGATTCGCTGCGCTTCGTTCAGCCGTCTGTCTGAATTCGCGATTTCCACGCCTGCCCCCAAGCTGCTGGAACATTTGCCCAACTTGGCTGCGGGGACAACCGTTGGATGCAGTCATCGTTATCGTCAGATTCACGGGACGAGACCAGCCCGGCAATGTGAGGTGCCTCACGGCCGCGGTCGGCGCATCGCATTATGCTTGTTGCTGCGTCGACGGGAGTCGTCGACCCAGGAATGGAGACGATCATGGACAACAGCATTCGCCAACTCGATATCGGGGAAATGAATACCGTCAGCGGCGGTATGAAGTGGACGCCGGTCAATAATCCCGACGTCATCGACGCTCGCGGCGGTCAATTCACCGCGTTGGGCCTCACCTTCACCGTTGACCTTGAGGGCAACATTACCAGCATCACCCCGCGATAGCTGGCTGTCTGCAAGTCTAGGCCTTCGCACCGATTTTGCCTTCGCTGCCAGCGATAAGACGGCTGATGTTCTCGCGGTGCTTGAACCAGAGCAGCATCGTCAGCACCGTGAACAGCAGCGCAAATTGCGGGTGTCCCAGCCCCCACAACAGCAGCGGGGTGGCGAGGCTGGCGAGCAGCGCTGACAGCGACGAATAACGCGTCGTGAACGCGACGAGCAGCCAGATCGCGCAGAAAGCCAGCGCTGCCGGCCAGAACAGGCCGAGCAGCACGCCAATATAGGTTGCAACGCCCTTGCCGCCGCGGAATTTGAGCCACACCGGAAACAGATGGCCGAGGAATGCGCCCAGCGCCGCGGCCATCGCTGCTCCCGGTCCCGAGAGAAGTCCTGCGACCGCCACAGCAACGGTGCCCTTCACCATGTCGCCAAGAAGCGTTGCCGCCGCGAGGCCCTTGCGCCCGGTCCGCAGCACATTGGTCGCGCCGATATTGCCCGAGCCGATCGAACGCAGGTCCTGCGTGCCCGCGATCCGCGTCAGGATCATTCCGAATGGAATCGAGCCGAGCAGATAGCCGAAAACGAAGGCAATCAGGCCGTTGGGAAACATCGCAAAGGGCTCCGGGCGTCAATGCCGCAGATGTAAACCATAGATCGGCATGGTCGCGCCACGGCAGATATTCAGATCGTCCGGAGTATCGAAATTCGACCGTAACGACCTGCGCGAGCAATGATTTTTGCAAGTTGCAACCAGCAGCGCCTTCTGCTTCTGACGGCATCAGAAGCGAGAGCTGTATGATTTTGATCTAACGCGGATTTTGTCGAGCGAATGGGCGCTTCCTCGTTCGAAACGCGATAGTGTTCAGACGTGCTCGAAAACGGTGCGGCCGCCGACGATGGTGCGGACGACGCGGCCCGAGAAGCGGGATTCGTCGAACGGCGTGTTCTTGGATTGCGATTTGAGATCGGCGGGATCGAGGATCCACGGCACGTCGGGATCGATCACGATCACATCGGCCGGCGCGCCCGGACGCAACGATCCGCCCGGCAGACCGAGCAACTCCGCCGGCCGCGTCGACATCGCGCGGATCAGCGTTTTGAAGTCCAATTCCGCATTGTGCACGAGCCGCAACGCCGCCGTCAGCATGGTCTCCAGCCCGATCGCGCCGGCCGCAGCTTCCGCGAACGGCAGGCGCTTGGTTTCCACGTCCTGCGGATTGTGATCGGACATCACGACGTCGACCAGCCCCGACGCCAGCGCCGCGACCAGCGCGCGGCGGTCGTCCTCGCTGCGCAGCGGCGGCGACAGCTTCAGAAACGTTCGATACGGACCGATATCGTTTTCGTTCAATGTCAGGTGATTGATCGAGGCGGATGCGGTGACAGAAAGCCCGGCGTCGCGCGCGCGATTGAGGATGTCGAGCGATTCCGCACAGGTCAGCGACGCCGCGTGGTAGCGGCCGCCGGTCAGCGCCACGAGCCGCATGTCGCGTTCCAGCACGATCGCCTCCGCGGCGGCCGGAATGCCCATCAGTCCGAGGCGGGCGGAATATTCGCCTTCGTTCATGACGCCTTCGCCGACCAGATGGGTGTCCTCGGTGTGATGGACGATCAGGGCGTCGAAGTCGCGGGCATAAGTCAGGGCGCGGCGCATCACCTGAGCGTTCATCACGCTGCGCGCGCCGTCGGTGAAGGCAACCGCGCCGGCCGCCTTCAGCAGTCCGATTTCGGTCATTTCCTTGCCGGCAAGCCCCTTGGTCAGCGCCGCCATCGGATGAATGTTGACGATCGCGGTATCCCGTGCGCGACGGAGCACGAAATCGACGGTCGCGGAATTGTCGATCACCGGCGAGGTATCGGGCTGGCAGACGATGGTGGTGATACCGCCGGCGGCGGCGGCGCGGCTCGCGGACGCGAAGGTTTCGCGATGGCCGGCGCCGGGTTCGCCGACGAAAGCGCGCATGTCGATCAGGCCCGGCGCGACGATCTTGCCGGCGCAGTTGATGACGTCGGTGCCTTCGGGCACGCCGGCGGCGCCGATGCCGCGACGCGCATCGCGAACGACGCCGTCGGAGATCAGCACGTCGCCGGGGGCATCGAGGTCGCGCGCAGGATCGACGATGCGGGCGTTGGCGAGCAGGACGGGGCGGCGATCTCTCACCATAACGTTACACCTTCGCCGTCATCCCGGGGCGCGAGCGCAGCAAAGCGAACCCGGAATCCAGATGAGTGGATTGCCGTTGCGCCCGGATTCCGGGTTACGGCCTTTGGCCGTCCCCGGAATGACGGGAAAGTTGCGGCCTCACGCATTCGGCAGGTTCCTCGCCAGCGCTTCGAGCACCGCCATCCGCACCGCCACGCCCATTTCAACCTGTTCGCGGATCAGCGACTGCGCACCGTCCGCCACGATGGAGTCGATCTCGACGCCGCGATTCATCGGTCCCGGATGCATGACCAGCGCGTCGGGCTTCGCATAAGCGAGCTTTTTCTGATCGAGCCCGAAATAGTGAAAATACTCCGACGTCGACGGCACGAACGAGCCGCTCATCCGTTCGCGCTGCAGGCGGAGCATCATCACAATATCGGCGCCGTCCAGCCCCTCGCGCATGTCGCGGGCGACTTCGACGCCCATGCGCTCGATGCCCGGAGGCAGCAGCGTGGAAGGCGCGACGACGCGCACGCGCGCACCCATGGCGTTGAGCAGGATGATGTTGGAGCGCGCGACGCGCGAATGCAGCACGTCGCCGCAGATCGCGACCAGAAGTCCTTCGAGACGGCCCTTGTTGCGACGGATGGTCAGCGCATCGAGCAGCGCCTGGGTCGGATGCTCGTGGGCGCCGTCGCCGGCGTTGATGACGGAGCCGTCGACCTTGCGCGCCAGAAGCTCCACCGCGCCCGAGGCGGAATGGCGCATCACCAGGATGTCCGGATGCATGGCGTTGAGCGTCATCGCGGTGTCGACCAGCGTCTCTCCCTTGCGGGTCGACATCGACGACACCGACATGTTCATCACGTCGGCGCCGAGCCGCTTGCCCGCGATTTCGAAAGAGGACTGGGTTCGGGTCGAGGCTTCGAAGAAAAGGTTGATCTGGGTGCGGCCGCGCAGCGAGGTGCGCTTCTTGTCGATCTGGCGGTTCAGTTCGACATATTCTTCGGAAAGGTCGAGCAGTCCGGTAATGTCGGCGGCGGAAAGGCCCTCGATGCCCAGCAAATGCCGGTGTCCGAGGACAAAGCTCGATTTCGGAGACGATGTCATTAAAGCCAGAGCTATAGGCAGAGTTTCCGGGCGGAGCAAGGTCGAATAGCGCTCGGGCGAGTTTTCCCCCGGTGAAGCTCGCTCAAGGTAAACGGAAAGCGGCTGTGATAACGCGTCCGTTCCGGCGTAAGGTTTGGACGGTCCCGGCGCTCGCGGAGGTTGATGCATGACACAGGCCTCTTTCGGAACCCATGAGGCGTTCAACCAGTCGCCGCCTTTCGAGGATATTGATCTGTTCGCGCTGGATCGCCCGCTGGCGGAGGCGGTGGCTGCGAACGGCGGAAAGGCCGCGGCGGTCGAGCTGTCCGGATTCGGCAGGCATTGGGGGTCGGCGGCAATGGCCGCGCGCGGCCGCCTCGCCAACGAGAATCCGCCGAAATTGCGGATGTTCGATGCGCGCGGCAACCGGCGCGACGAAGTGGAATTCCATCCGGCCTATCACGAACTGATGGCCCACAGCGCCCGCGCCGGACTCCACAATTCCACCTGGACCGTCGACGGCAAGCCGGCCGGCGGTGTTGCGGAGGTGGTTCGGGCCGCAAAATTCTACATGGCCGCGCAGGTCGAGACCGGACACCTCTGCCCGATCACCATGACCCGGGCCTCGGTGGCGGCGCTCGCTGCGCAGCCGGACGTGCTGGCGAAGGCAATGCCCGTGATCGCGACCCGGGCCTACGATCCGTCGTTTGCGCCATGGTGGAGCAAGCACGGCATGACGCTCGGCATGGGCATGACCGAGAAGCAGGGCGGCACCGACGTGCGCGCCAACCAGACCCGGGCCGCGCGCAACGGTGACACGTATCGCATCACGGGCCACAAATGGTTCATGTCGGCGCCGATGTGCGATGCATTCCTGGTGCTGGCGCAGGCCGATGGCGGGCTGACGTGCTTTTTCATGCCGCGCTTCCGTCCCGACGGCTCGGTCAACGCGATTCATTTTCAGCGGCTGAAGGACAAGCTCGGCAATCGATCCAACGCCTCTGCCGAGGTGGAATTCACCGAATCCTATGCCGAACGCGTCGGCGAGGAGGGCAAGGGCATCCGCACCATCATCCAGATGGTGCAGTTGACGCGGCAGGATTGCGCGATCGCCTCCGCGGGCTTGATGCGCTCCGGGCTGGCGCATGCGCTGCATCACGCCCGTCATCGCAGCGTGTTCCAGAAACATCTGGTCGATCAGCCGCTGATGCAGGCGGTGCTGTCGGACATGGCGTTGCATGTGGAAGCGTCGGTGGCATTGGTGATGCGGTTGTGTCGGGCGTTCGATGAAGCGCCGGCGGATGCGAAGGCGGCCGCGTGGATGCGGCTTCTGACGCCTGCGGTGAAATACTGGGTCTGCAAGAGCGCGCCGGGCCTCCTGTATGAGGCGATGGAGTGCCTCGGCGGCAACGGCTATGTTGAGGAGGGCGTTCTGGCGCGGCACTATCGCGAAGCGCCGGTCAACGCGATCTGGGAAGGCTCCGGCAACGTGATGTGCCTCGATGTGTTGCGTGTGCTGGCGCGCGAGCCGGAGGCGGCTGCGACCGTGCTCGAAGACTTCGTGGCTGATACCAAAGGCCTGCCCGGCGCTGCGGAAGCCGTGACGTTTCTTGCCAACACTTTCCGCCGGCCCGATGGCGAGCGGGCGGCGCGGCAGGCGGTTGAGACGCTGGCGCAACTGGCCGCGGCTGCGGCGCTCAACAGGACCGCGCCGGAGCAGGCGGCGCTGTTCGCGGCGACGCGCCTCAGGGGCAACCACGGGCGTATGTTCGGGACGGCCCAATTGTCCCTCGACGACAGCCGGCGACTGCTGGAGCGGGCGCTGCCGTGAGCGCCGACAACGATTCAGAACGGAGTATAGGGTCGTCGGGGCCGGGCTTGTCCGGCCATCCACGTCCTTGTGTTGCGAGGCTGCAAGACGTGGATACCGCGCACAAGGCCGGCAATGGCGAAGGGAAGGTCGATGACGTCTACTGAAGCGTCCATGTACCCAATTGTGGCGCCGCCGCCGATGCCTCCGCAACCGCGCCCGCCGCAAGCCTGGAAATTCATCGGCACCAGCCTGTGGGGCCTCGCGGTATTTGTCGCGATGTTTGCCGGGCAACTTTCGGTCCTGGCTTATTTCGTTCTGACCGATCCGGCGCCGTTCAGTTTCGACAAGGTCACGGAACACGCCGGAGACGGCCTGACTGTCGCGCTGTCGGTGGTCGCGGGACTGCCGATGGCCTTGCTGGCGCTGTGGATCCCAATCCGGCTCTCCGGCGTGTCGCTCGCAGACTATCTCGCGCTGCGCTGGATCTCGTGGCGGCATCTGCTGCTCGGCATTGCCGCTCTGGTCGCGCTCGTGTTGGGATGGGAAGGTGTGTTCTATGCGATGGGACACGAGACCTCGGCGGGATTCGTGGTGGATGTGCTGAATTCAGCGCGGGCCGAAGGCGCGCTATGGCTGCTGGTCATTGCAATCTGCGTTGTGGCGCCCGTTACCGAGGAGCTCCTGACGCGTGGCTTCCTCTATCGCGGATGGTCGGAGTCGGCCCTGCGGCCCGCCGGCGCCATCGTGCTGTCGTCACTGGTGTGGACCGCGATGCACCTGCAATACGACCCGTTCTTCTTCGCCGAGGTCTTCTCGATCGGACTGCTGTTCGGCTACCTGCGCTATCGCAGCGGCTCGATTTTGCTGACCGTGATCCTGCATGGCCTCAACAATCTCGCGGCGACACTGCAGACGTTGTGGATCGCCGGTCATTCATGAGGCTCCGCCCATGAGACGCCGCCACGCGCTCAGTCCCGACCGGAAGACCGCCGCTGCGCCGCTAGCCGGTCGAGCGCTCCCTGCAAGATGAAAATCGCGGCATGCTCGTCGATGACCTTGGCGCGCCTGGCGCGGCTCATGTCCATACCGATCAACTCGCGTTCGACGGCGGCCGTCGACAGCCGCTCGTCCCACAACCCGATGGCGAGATCGGTGAGCTTCGCCAGATTGCGCGCGAAGGCGCGAGTCGACTGCACGCGGGGCCCTTCGCTGCCGTCCATGTTGATCGGCAGCCCGAGCACGAAACCGACGGCGCTGCGTTCGCCCGAAATCGCCAGCAGCCGGGCCGCATCCGCGGTAAACGCCGTGCGCTGAATGGTCTCGACGCCGGTGGCGAGGCGACGATCCGGATCGGACACCGCCACGCCGATGGTCTTGGTGCCGAGGTCGAGCCCGACCAGGGCACCGCGTTGCGGCCAGTGCATGGCGGCTTCGATCAATGGCAGGACTGTGGCGGGCATCGTCTCGCATAACATGCGCGCGACAGGCATGGCAAAAAATGCTCAAGCGCCGGGCCGACGATCGATAGCCGCCGTGTGTGCCGGTATGCTAAGGCGCAGACCGATAACCCTATCGCGAATGAGAAGACCATGTGGCCGGACCGCAGACTGATCGATCTTTTCGGCATCGAGTTTCCCATCGTTCAGGCCCCGATGGCCGGCATCATGGATACCGAACTCGTTATCGGTGCTGCCGAGGGCGGCGCGTTGGGGTCGTTGCCGTGCGCGATGCTCTCGCCAGACAAGGCCCGCGAGCAGGTCGGCATCGTCCGGCAGCGGGTCAAGGCGCCGGTCAACATGAATTTCTTTGCCCATCGCGCGGTTGCCGCCGATCCACAACGTGACGCCCAATGGCGGATGAGGCTCGCCTCCTATTATAGAGAGTGCGACCTCGATCCGTCGGCGCCGACCGCGCCCGCGAGCCGCGCCCGGTTCGACGCGGCGATGTGCGACGTCGTCGAGGAGGTGAAGCCGGAAGTGGTCAGCTTCCATTTCGGACTGCCGGACAAGCCGCTGCTCGATCGGGTGAAAGCGACCGGCGCTGTCGTGGTCGGTTGCGCCACGATCGTGCGCGAGGCGGTCTGGCTTGAGGAAAACGGCGTTGATGCCGTCATCGCGCAGGGCGCGGAGGCGGGCGGTCACCGCAGCATGTTTCTGACCGACAACATCGCGGCGCAGCCCGGCCTCTTCGCACTGGTGCCGCAAATGGCGGATGCGGTGCGCGTGCCGATCATCGCGGCCGGCGGTGTCGCCGATGGCCGAGGCATCGCTGCCGCGTTCGCGCTTGGCGCGGCAGGCGTGCAAATCGGCACGGCCTACCTTCGCTGTCCTGAATCCAGGGCGTCGGCATTGGGTCGGGCTGCTCTCGCGGCCGCGGGCGACGACTCCACCGTCATCACCAATGTCATGACCGGGCGCGCGGCGCGCGGGATAGCCAACCGGGCGATGCGCGAAGTGGGACCGGTCTCGCCGGATGCGCCGGCGTTTCCGCACGCGGCCGCGGCTTTCGCGCCGCTCAGGGTGGCCGCCGAGAAGAAGGGTAAGACCGATTTCACCAACCTCTGGGCCGGACAGGGGGTTCGTCTTGGCCGAGAGATGCCGGCGGCGGAACTCACGCGCGCGCTGGCGGGGGATGCGTTGAAGCGGTTGAGCGCCTTGTAAGTTGTAGGAGGAACAGGGCGCGGTTGCAGCGCGAAAGCCGGGTCTGCTATAGGTCGTAAGACTTATCAGGTGGCAACACCTGAACAATAAATCCCTGCGAGGCCTTTAAAATATGTCTGTCGATGCCGCTACCGTCCGCCGTATCGGACACCTCGCGCGGATCGCGATCAGCGACGCCGAGGTTCCTGCGCTTCAGGTCGAACTGAATGCGATCCTCGCATTCGTCGAGCAGTTGCAGGAATTGAATGTCGACGGCGTCGAACCGATGACATCGGTGATGCCGATGACGATGAAAAAGCGGGCCGATGTGGTGAGCGACGGCGACATCGCCGACAAGATTATCGCCAATGCGCCGGTGACGGATGACCATTTCTTTCTGGTGCCGAAGGTCGTCGAATAACAGGTTGTGAGCCCATGTGTCTGCTGTGTAACGATGAGAAGATCTATCGGACCTATATGGATCACCTCGATGCGTTGAAGCGCCGGGGAGAGACTGCGGATCCCGACAAGGCATTGGACGCCGTCTTCGAGCAGTTCCAGGCGGAAGAAAAGGTTCGCGCCGCCGACCCCCGAAACGACAGGACGCTGTCGCCTTTTTTTTGCAGCGCGGTTGATAAATGACGGATTTGACGTCGCTCACGCTGGCCGAGGCCCGTGATGGTCTCGCGACCAAGTCGTTCACCGCGATTGAACTGACCGACGCGCATCTCGCGGCGATCGAGCGGGCGCGCGTGCTCAATGCCTATGTGCAGGAGACGCCGGAGCGGGCGAGAGCGATGGCACGCGAGGCCGACGCGCGGATTGCCGCGGGGGCGGGCGGGCCGCTCAATGGCATTCCGCTCGGCGTCAAGGACCTGTTCGCGACGGAAGGCACGCGGACCACGGCATGTTCGCAAATTCTCGACGATTTCAAGCCGCCTTATGAATCCACCGTGACATCGCGGCTCTGGCGCGACGGCGCCGTGATGCTCGGAAAACTCAATAACGACGAATTCGCGATGGGCTCGTCGAACGAAACCTCGCACTTCGGTCCGGTGCTCAATCCATGGCGGCGACAGGGGTCGGACGCGAAGCTGGTCCCCGGCGGTTCGTCGGGCGGGTCGGCCTCGGCTGTGGCGGCCGGACTGTGTCTTGGCGCGACTGCGACCGACACCGGCGGCTCGATCCGTCAGCCTGCCGCCTTCACCGGTACCGTGGGCATCAAGCCGACCTATGGACGCTGCTCGCGCTGGGGCATCGTCGCGTTCGCGTCGTCGCTCGATCAGGCCGGGCCGATCGCGCGCACCGTGCGCGACACCGCCATCCTGCTGCGTTCGATGGCCGGCCACGACCCGAAGGATACGACCTCAGTCGATCGTGACGTGCCGGACTATGAAGCCGCGGTCGGCAAATCCGTGAAGGGGATGAAGATCGGCCTTCCCAGGGAATATCGGCTCGAGGGCATGCCCGCCGAGATCGAGAGGCTGTGGACGCAGGGCGCCGAGTGGCTGAAAGCCGCGGGCGCCGAACTGGTCGAGGTCTCGCTGCCGCATACGAAATACGCGCTGCCCGCCTATTACATCGTGGCGCCCGCCGAGGCGTCGTCAAACCTCGCGCGCTACGACGGCGTTCGTTACGGCGCACGCGCCGAGGGTCGCAACATTGTCGAAATGTACGAGAATACGCGCGCCAAAGGCTTTGGCGCGGAGGTCCGCCGTCGTATCATGATCGGCACCTATGTCCTGTCCGCAGGTTATTACGACGCCTATTACCTTCGCGCACAAAAGGTTCGCACCTTGATCAAGAAGGACTTCGAGGATTGCTATGCGGCGGGCGTCGATGCAATCCTGACTCCCGCGACGCCGACCGCCGCCTTCGGAATTGGCGAGAAAGCCGGCTCCGATCCGATCGAGATGTATCTCAACGACGTCTTCACGGTGACGGCGAACATGGCTGGACTGCCGGGTATTGCCGTGCCTGCGGGCAGGGACGCTCACGGCCTGCCGCTCGGACTGCAACTGATCGGCCGTCCGTTCGACGAGGAGACGCTCCTCTCGCTTGGCGAGATCGTGGAGCAGGCGGCAGGACATTTTACGCCGGAGGTGTGGTGGTGACACCGGATGCTTTCAAGGCCAGCCTGACGAGCGCGGAGCCGCCGCAGGGCGTTTCGGCCCCGCTTGCCGCGTTGTGGTGGGCCGCCAAGGGCGACTGGAACAAGGCGCACGTCACCGTGCAAAACAAGCTGGGCACGGAGGCCGCCTGGGTGCACGCTTATTTGCATCGGCTCGATGGACGCGAGATCAGCAATGCCGCCTACTGGTATCGCCGCGCGGACAAGCCGTTTGCGAAAAGCTCGTCCGAGGACGAGTGGAACCAGATCGTCGCGGAGTTGCTGGCCGGCGCGAGCGGCTAGACGCGTCGGGCAGAGGCCGTTCGTCACGGGCGGACTGTCCGGCCATGTGCATCGGGCAGCGATATCGGCAGGGGCGATTGCACGATCATGCGTTCAGCATTTGTCATCATCGGATTGTGCGCGATACTGCTCGGTTGCGCGTCGATCCAGAATGCGCCGGTCAACCAGCCGGGCAGCAGCGCCGATCTCGCGGGCCAGCTTCACGAAAACTTCGAGGAGCGGACGGCCGCCGACGACGATCTGGTCGGCCTGTCGTTTTCAGGGGGCGGAACGCGGGCGGCAGCCTTTTCGTTCGGCGTGCTGGAAGAATTGGCGCAAATACCGGCGCGCGGCGGCGGCGGCGTGTCGATGCTCGATCGCATCGATTTCATTTCCGGCGTGTCGGGTGGCTCGGTTACCGCGGCGTATTTCGGGTTGCGAAAGCGCGCGGCCCTTGCCGACTTCCGCGAAAGATTTCTGCTGCGCAACGCGGAGGAGGGTCTGCAGACCGACCTCAATCTTGCCACGCTCGGCAAGGCATTTGCCGGCGGCATCAATGATGCCAGCGGTTTGCCGCGCTGGCTCGATGCCAATCTGTTTCATGGCGCGACCTTCGCCGATCTTCGAAGGACGGTGCGTCCGCGGGTCTGGATCAACGCTTCAGACATCTACAATCGCACGCCGTTTGTTTTCGGCGTGACCGCGTTCAGCGCGATGTGCAGCGACCTCGGATCCTATCCGCTGGCGAACGCGGTGGCGGCGTCGGCCGCGGTGCCCGTTGCGTTCGCGCCGGTGGTGATCCAGACCTTTCCGGGCCGGTGCAAGGATCCGCTGCCGGCCTGGATCGTGAAAGCGCGCGACAACCGCAACGCGCCTCCGATGCTGAGCGCGTTTGCAAAAGCGGTCAGCCGCTATCACGACGGCGAAATCCCCTACATCAAGCTGCTCGACGGCGGGCTGGTCGACAATTACGGCTTGTCCGGCTTCACCATCGCGCGGCTGTCGGCGAGCACGCCCTATGAACCGCTGTCGCCCAGTCAAGCCGTCAAAATTCGCCGCGCATTGTTTCTGGTGATCGACGCAAAGACCGGCGTCGCCGGCAACTGGATCAACACCGTGGAAGGCCCGAGCGGCGTCGACCTGGTGAAGGCGGCGGCGGACACCGCGATCGATGCCAGCGTCGGCGCCGGCTATACCGCCTTCGAGCGAACCATGGGCGACTGGCAGGCGGCGCTGATCCGCTGGCGCTGCGGCCTGTCGGCGGCCGACCGCGCCCGTTACGGCGCGCGCCCGGGCTGGAATTGTCACGATTTGAAATTGTTCGTCGGACGGATCGGCTTCGATCAACTCGATCCCACGCGCGCCGCGCGCCTGGAGACCGTTCCGACCCGCTTCCATTTGCCGCCGCAGCAGGTCGACGACGTGATCGCCGCCGGGCGCGATGCGTTGCGGGCGAGTCCCACCTTCCGCGCGTTTGCCGGCAGCATGTGAGCGAACGCAAGCGGCCCGACTTAATTGATCCGGGCGGGGGTTTTCCCGTCGCAGTCTCCGGGGTAAAAGCCGCGCATGAACGCACCTGTCAAACCATCGAACCTGATCAAGGGCGCCACCGGCGAGTGGGAGATGGTGATCGGGCTCGAAGTCCACGCCCAGGTCACATCCAACGCAAAGCTGTTCTCCGGCGCGTCGACCGCCTTCGGCGGCGAGCCCAACAGCCACGTCTCGCTGGTCGATGCGGCGATGCCCGGAATGCTGCCGGTCATCAACGAGGAATGCGTTCGTCAGGCGGTGCGGACCGGATTGGGACTGAACGCCCGGATCAACCTGCGCTCGGTGTTCGACCGCAAGAACTATTTCTATCCCGACCTGCCGCAGGGTTATCAGATCAGCCAGTACAAGTCGCCGATCGTCGGCGAGGGCGAGGTGGTGGTCGACCTGGCCGATGGCGCGAGCATCACGGTCGGAATCGAGCGGCTGCATCTCGAACAGGACGCCGGCAAGTCGCTGCACGACCAGCACGCCGACATGAGCGCGATCGACCTGAACCGCTCCGGCGTGGCGCTGATGGAAATCGTCTCCAAGCCCGACATGCGTTCGTCGGAGCAGGCCAGGGCCTATGTGACGAAGCTGCGGACGATCCTGCGCTATCTCGGCACCTGCGACGGTGACATGGAGAAGGGCAGCCTGCGCGCCGACGTCAACGTCTCGGTGCGCCGGCCCGGCGAACCGTTCGGCACCCGCTGCGAGATCAAGAACGTCAACTCCATCCGCTTCATCGGTCAGGCGATCGAACACGAGGCGCGACGCCAGATCGGCATCCTTGAGGACGGCGGCAGCATCGACCAGGAAACCCGCCTGTTCGATCCCGACAAGGGCGAGACCCGCGCGATGCGCTCCAAGGAAGAGGCGCACGACTATCGCTATTTCCCGGACCCCGACCTGCTGCCGCTGGAATTTTCGCAAGACTTCGTCGAGGCGCTGAAGGCCGACCTGCCGGAATTGCCCGATCAGAAGAAGACGCGCTTCATCGGTGACTTCGGCCTGACGCCATATGACGCCGCCGTGCTGGTCGGCGAACATGAGAGCGCCAACTTCTATGAGGCGGTGCTGGCGGGGCTTGCGAACGCGCGCCGCGACGGAAAGCTGGCCGCCAACTGGGTGATCAACGAACTATTCGGACGGCTTAACAAGGAAAGCCGGAGCATCGCGGAGTCGCCGGTATCGGCATCGCAGCTCGCCGCGATCGTCGACCTGATCGGCGAGGGGACCATTTCCGGCAAGATCGCCAAGGATCTGTTCGAGATCGTCTGGACCGAAGGCGGCGACCCGCGGGCGCTGGTTGAAGCGCGCGGGATGAAGCAGGTCACCGACATGGGTGCGATCGAGAAGGCGGTCGACGATATTGTCGCCGCTAATCCCGACAAGGCCGCGCAGGTTCGCGACAAGCCGCAGATGATCGGCTGGTTCGTCGGTCAGGTGATGAAGGCATCAGGCGGCAAGGCGAACCCGCAAGCCGTGAATGATCTGCTCAAGACCAAGCTCGGTCTGTAGTCAGTAGCCGTCATCCGCCCGGTTGCCGTCGATCGGCGCTTCAATGCCGTGCGTGTCTGCATGTGTGTCAGTCTGTCGGCATGGCGCGACGATGCGATGCGTGCTGGTCTGGCGCGTGGCCCGCATTGTCCGAAGGAGGCGGGATGCGGAGCGAGACGTCGGGCGATGCCGCGCTCCGTTTGCGCGTTGAAATTGCAGTCGCGGGTGCGTGCGTGATGCGCCGACATCACGCTGCAATGGGGTTCACGATAGCTGGTTTGGTTTTGCGAATCGGATTTGACGATTCGCAAAAAGCGCACCTTCACGAGCACCGAATGGCAGCTTCCGGGATTTCCGTGAAAATATTTTTGTTGCCAAAAGTTGCGACTCGGAGTCCGTGCTGTGACGATCTTCACCGGCACGGCGACTCGGCGCCGTGTATCACGCGCGACTGTCACCATATTTCGAAATGCAGAATGCTGCTGCGGCACAGCCGCTTCCTGAAATATTGACATTCGCCGATGCAGGTTTTTAGCGGATTACTTGCGCCGTTCGTCGCTGAATCCGTGCATCATCCTGAAACGCGTCGTCACTGCGAGGGCATTGGTCCGTCAACACTTCCTTAAGTGGGACACTGTTTTTTTCAATGTGTTGGTGTATTCGAAGGATGTGCATTTCGATTCCCGGGTGCACGCAGCGACTAAGCCATCTCACTAACCCTGGAGGGCAACATGGCCAAGAAGGCGAAGAAGGCAAAGGCGAAGAAGGTCAAGAAGGCGAAGAGCGCAGTGAAGAAGACTGCGAAGAAGACCCGCAAGGTCGCCAAGAAGAAGAAGTAATCTCGCGTTGTGGAATCGCCGGCAGACGCCGGCGACGTCGCAGGAGCCGAAGAGAGTTTGTTTCCAAGAGCAGATTTTCAATCCAGGCTCCGATCGACGAGAGAGGGTGTCGGCGAGACATCAGGTCAAACGGTCGGATCGTCTGTCCCGGGAGTCCCGTGACAACCGGTCCGAAGGAAGATCACGATGGACTTCATCGGCGGTCTTCGTTCGATGCGGATCTCAAATGTCCGCAGTCACCAGCGGCCTCGGCTGCGGTGAGAGTTGGTCCTGACGTGTTCACCGACGCCCTCGTCCTGCCGCCGGCGTGGCTCAGCCCCGGTGGTGCCGTTTCCCATCATTTTTTGGATTCGATGCCGCGATCGCGGCTTTCACGGCGTTACCCGCTCGGCGCCTTGCCTCGGGTACGGCCGGCTGTGGCGATGGTTACCGGTTTGCCAAGCACGACGGTAAACCGAATTCCGTGAAACCACGAAAGTCCCGGTAAAATAAGGGCTTTTTTCCTTCCGTATATTGTCCCCATACGGAGCGTTCACGTTCGATTCATCGCGACGCTTAAACTGCTCTTCAAATTTTACCGCCATGGTCTGCGCGTCTGGACGGCACGCCGGCGAACGGCGGTCAGGACCAGCGGGGCGACAACAAGTGGATGGGGCCGCGCTCGAAACAGGGCGGTTATAAAAAGGAACAGAGGGATGTTTCAGGGGCATATCGATTTCGACACAGCCGCGCCGGTGAGGGGCGACACCATTCAGAATATTCTGTTCGAACGTGGCTTGTATTGGGCGAGCGGCCGGGCCGGTCTGGTCGACCTTGTGGCCGCGCATAAATGGTTCAACCTTGCGGCGCTCAAGGGTCACACCGACGCGGTCGCGATGCGCCGGGAAGTTGCCGCATTGATGTCCGAGGCTGAGATCGTCGCGGCGCAGCGCGACGCGCGGGCCTGGATGACCGTGCATTGATCCGCTCTCGGACGATCCGGCCGGCAAGCTCCGCTCGAAATGTAGTGTCGTAACGAGAGCTGGTTCGGCTTGATCCTGGCTGTAGCCCGGCGCCATGCTTCGTCCCCGTCGCTATCGCGACAAGGGACTCGCATTGTTCTCGTGCAGCGACCCGCTTGAGTCGCATCTTTTAAGCGGGGCAGGCGCCCTGCAGGACGCCGGTCGCCTGACCGTAGAAACCGGCAGCTCCTGCTGAGTTCCCCAGCGAGTTCAGGATGTCGCCGACCGAAATGTAAATCTTGCTCACGGCAATCGCAGTCCGGCAGTCCATACCGCCGGCAACTGTCTCGAGATCGGTGTCGTTCAGTTCGCGCATTTCGATGTTCATGTCTCTCTCCTGTTTGAAGGAGGGGACCATCCCCTCGTGATCAACGGTGGCAGGAGTACGACGCGCCGATCTTCATCGCTGTGATGGATGTCACAAAGCGGATAGGGCACCCGCGAGGTTCGATCGTTGCCGACCTGAAATCTGACTTGGCAGCCGCTCTATATATAAATGCCGAACGAGTGGCCGAGCGCTCTTGCCAACGAGAAGCCGGCACGGGTCAATGTCCCGTTGTTGTAATTCTGATCCCACTGGTTGATCACAACCAGCGCGATTGCCAATGCGAAAATCATCCTCATGACGGTAGGTTGACACCAGAGTCTTAAGATTAAATTAGGAGAATCCCACACCCGATGTGTGTGCGGGCACGGCGCGGGCCGCACGGGCGACAACGGCGGTCCATACCGGCTGGCAATGGCTAACCGACCTGCGACCCGCGTCACGCTTACCGCCGACGTCCCTGCGGGTTAAAAGAGGAAGTGATGAAAACTTGTCTCGCGCTTGTCTTTGCCGCAGCTTTACCAAATCTGGCCCTGGCCGAAGTTCCCTGCGCGGGCGGTTCGCCGGACATGTTCAAATTCGTGAAATGGGATTTGAAAACGGTTGCTCCCGAAACGACGGAAGTAACCCTTACGGTTCACAATGCGACAAACCAGAATTTCAAGGACTCGGAAATCAAGATCAGGTGGGGCGAATGGCACCAATTCTTTTTCAAACTCAAAACGCTCGCCCGAGCCAATAGCGATATCACTTTCATGAATCCGTTTGGCATGCCGGCCCGAGATGCCAAGATGCTGCAAACCCTGACGCCGACGCTGTGTACCGTACAGACCCACGACGAAAGCGGTAACAAGAAGAATTATGACTGAAGCGAATTCGGAACGCTGCAATCTGGGTTTGGGACCGCGGGACACACTTGCCACATGCACACACGACCAAGCAGCATCAACGGCAATTCGATTATTATCCGAGCGCGATGACGGCAACGACTTTTGAAATGAAAGAGGCCGCCCGTTGAAGCGGCCCTTTTAAATAAGGGAAAACAGTATTTCAAAAACGATACCGAGGGCGATGCCGAACCATAAAGATCGGTAGGCGAGCCAGCCGACTGATGCGCCAACACATGCCGCTGGTATCAGCCCCCAGAGAAACCCGTTGTCGTAGCGGCCAATAAAGACCAACTCCGTCAGGAAGAACACGAAGATCGTCAGGACGACGCCAAGTGCTAGACGTGATTTTTCGTCTTGTGCGCGCTCGGTCTCATTCATTTCCCAAACGTAATTAGGACAATCACTCCGTCAACTTAGGACGCTTGGGCTTCAAATACGGACGGTACTCCCCGCACGAAAAGAACATATTGCGAACCGAGAACAAATAGGGTACATTAGTTCCATCATATCCCAACGGCGCCGTTCGTTGTCCCGTCTGCGAATCCCGTTCATAAGGAGCCCGGCCCATGTCCCAAGCTGCCCTGCGTATCGTCGAAGGATCCT